>PPYE01046219.1_pt1 | contig 88976 bp, 78 predicted proteins | sample 1559881 | NCBI WGS metagenome assembly PPYE01 (sample SAMN08240022, study PRJNA423297) | Human gut metagenome, whole genome shotgun sequencing project.
CCTCATTCAGAGTCAAGCGTTTAATTTCGCTTTTCTCTGCCGGTATTCATCGCTGAATCCCGCTGACCCGGCGGCTTGCATGCCGTTGTTCCGTGTCAGTGGAGGCGCATTATAGGGAGTTCTGAGACGTTGACAAGCCCTGTTTTCAAAAAATATTTCAACCGTCTCTTTTTTGTGCAAAACGCTATGAAAGCGGTAATTTTTCCAGCGATTCGAAGCCGTAGCGCCGCAAAACGCTCAAAAGCTGTTCGGTTTCAGGCGTCAGCGCCATACAGTAGGCAATATTGGCATCACTCGATTTTGCGTCAGGCGCTTCGTGCTCTAATAGCCAGGCCGTGCGACGCGCAATCGCCGCCCCGGAGTCGATCATTCTCGTCCCTTCCGGCAGAACCTGCTGCAGCTCTTCCTGTAATAGAGGGAAATGCGTACACCCCAGCACAACCGTATCAGGCGGTTCCTGCATTCGCAGCCAGGGACGCAGGATACGCCGCAGTTCATCCAGCGGGACCGGCTCACCGTGGAGCTTAGCCTCCGCCAGCTCCACCAGCTCTGCCGACCCCAGCATTTCGATTTTGCATTCATTCGCAAAGCGGGAGATCAGTTCGCGCGTATAAGGACGTTTTACCGTTCCGCGCGTTGCCAGCAGGCCAACAACGCCATTCGCCGTTAAGCGTGCCGCGGGTTTTATCGCCGGAACGACGCCGACAACCGGAAAGGCGAATTTATCGCGTAATGCGGGGAGGGAAACGGTACTTGCGGTGTTACAGGCAATAACGGCCAGCGCCAGCGGATAGCGCTGCTGAACTGCGGTAACGATCTCAAGGACGCGTTCAACAATAAACGCTTCGCTCTTCTCGCCGTACGGGAAAGCAACGTTGTCGAAAGCGTAGATATAATGCAGATCCGGCAGAAGCTGCCGAATCTCGTTGTAAACCGACAGCCCACCGACGCCGGAATCAAACACCAGCACGGTGGGACGTGGATCAGAAGGTGTAGCTGCCAGACAAGTAGTATTCTCGTCCTGCAGTTTGGTAGCCATAAGCTGTCTCGTAATCTTTATCGAACAGGTTAGCTATTTTACCACGAACTGTCAGGCGATCGGTGATCGGATACGATGCAGAAACGTCTACCGTGCTGTAGCTCGGCAAAATCCTTTGCGTATTGTTGTACTGGGAGGTGTTGTTATCGTAGCGCTTCCCATAATACTGCCAGGACACATCCATATCGACATCAAACACGGACCAGTCCAGCTGATACTTTGCCTGTCGTTTAGAACGTCGGGCCAGCACTTCACCGTTATCATCGTTACGCGGATCGACATACTGCAGCGTTACGCGATGGCTGAAAATACCGGTGTCGACACTTCCCGTCCACTCCACGCCTTTAATCGTCGCGGCATTAATATTGTCGTACTCCCCTTCATAGGTGACAGGATCGGAGTAATAGGTAATCAGATTAGTAATCTTGTAATGGTACGCGGACAAGCGCCAGTCCACGGGACCAGTGAGCCCTTCCAGCCCCGCTTCCCACTGCTTCGACTCTTCAGGCTTCAGGTTGGGATTCGCGTTGATACCAAATCGGGTCGAACCAAACTGTTGCCCTAACGAAGGCGCAAGGAAGCCGGTACCGTAGCCGAGGGTCAGGCGATAGTTTTCGACAAATTCCCAGCCTGCGGTCGTCTGCCAGGTACCGTGCCAGCCAAACTGCTCATCGTGGTCTTCACGCCCGGAAGCTTCGAGGGTCACATCGCCAAACTGCTGCTGGCCCGTCAGATATAACCCCGTATTATCACGTTTATAGGTATCCGACATCGTCGTGTCTGATGACGTTAACCGCTGCTGCTGCCAGTCCACCCCTGCGCTGACAGAGCCATGACCCACAATAACGTTATTGCCCCACTGCAGGTTACGCTGCGTCATCCTGTCGAGCGTCGTCCCATCATTATAACGCCCATAAATACTGCTGTAGTTATAGTCCTTTACCTTCTGATAGCTGGCGATAAGCTGAGAGGAGTAGATACCGGAATTAAAGTTCAGCCCCGCATCCCAGCTTTGGTTATAGAGCTGGCTTTCATCGGCGCTGTAGGCCGGGCTATACGGCGGGCTTCCAAGATCGTAATCAGAGTTGTTGGTATAGCTGTGTCCGCGGAAGAAACCGTCAAAATTCTCGTTAAATTTATGCTCGAGGCTGCCCCAAAACGTTTTATTACGAAAACCGTCGCGATCGCCGTCGTGCTCCCAGGTTGAACCCGGCTGAACGTTGAAGCCTTTATTACCCTCATAGGAGCCCGCAACCGTCGCCACCGTATCGCCAAAGCGATGGCGCAGGGTGCCGTCATATTGTTGGTAACCTTTAGAACCTACCCCAGCGGTAATTTTGGATTGTTCTTTATCAGAATGCGTAATGACGTTAATCACCCCGCCCATAGCCCCGGATCCATAAATCGCCGAACGCGGGCCACGGATATATTCGACGCGCTGCACCAGTGATAAAGGGATCTGATTCAAATCAGGGTTGTTTGTAATTCCAGGTCGGGCCATGGGAACGCCGTCAACCAGCACCAGTACCTGTTTGGCTTCAGTACCACGGATAAACAGAGAGGAAGATTGCCCCATGCCGCCATTTTGCGCGACGTCCACGCCAGGCAATCGGCGCATCACATCGTTCAAATCTTTCGCCTGCCAGCGCTCGATATCTTCCCGGGTAACCACATCAGTCGGCGCAAGGACCGTATTGACCGGCTGTTGAAAACGGTTTGCTGTGACCACTAACGTATCTGAATTGCTGTCCTGCGCCCAGCCGGAAAATGCCGTGACGGAGAGCGCCGTCATCAGCGAAGCTTTTTTAATCATTTTAAAGCATCCGTAATAAACAAAGGATGCCGCCGGCTCTATCAGTAGCACGCGATGATAGAAACCAAATGCGACGTATTCCGGCAGGTCTTCGGGCTTGGAGTGTTTGATGGATGAGGACTTCCCGCTAAATAACCGCAGTGTCTGCATAATGCGCTCATCCCACTTTTCCTTACCGCTGCGCGTCAGCTCCAGATTTACACTGGATTCCCTATTAACTCATAGGACCGGTAGCACGATGCTATAATCAGAAACATATAGATGTCCAGACTTCTACCGTTATATTTCCTTATATCATCAGGGCTGGACATCCCCGGCGCTTTCCCTACAATCCCCCGCGTACTTATTTTATTCAGGATGCATCATGACCCCCGAACACCTTCCTACCGAACAATATGAAGCGCAGCTGGCAGAAAAAGTCGTCCGTTTGCAGAAAATGATGGCGCCTTTCAGCGCCCCGGTTCCGGAAGTGTTTCGTTCGCCGGTCAGCCACTATCGTATGCGCGCAGAGTTCCGTCTGTGGCACGATGGCGACGATCTGTACCACATTATGTTCGATCAGCAGACCAAATCCCGTATCCGCGTCGATACCTTCCCGGCCGCCAGCGAGTTGATTAATCAGCTGATGGCCGCGGTGATTGAAGGCGTACGCGATAACCCGGTACTGCGTCATAAACTGTTTCAGGTGGATTATCTGACCACCCTGAGTAATCAGGCCGTGATATCACTGCTGTATCATAAGAAGCTTGACGACGAATGGCGTCAGCAGGCTGAGCGCTTCCGCGATGCGCTGCGGGCGCAAAATCTGAATGTGCACCTGATTGGCCGCGCCACAAAGACGAAAATCGAGCTGGATCAGGACTATATCGATGAACGTTTGCCAGTTGGCGGGCGCGAAATGATCTATCGTCAGGTTGAGAATAGCTTCACCCAGCCGAACGCGGCGATGAACGTCCAGATGCTGGAGTGGGCTATCGATGCTACCAAAGACGCAACCGGCGACCTGCTTGAGCTGTACTGCGGTAACGGCAACTTTTCGCTGGCGCTGGCGCGTAATTTCGAACGGGTGCTGGCAACGGAAATCGCCAAACCGTCCGTCGCGGCGGCGCAATACAATATTGCAGCGAACCACATTGATAACGTGCAGATTATCCGGATGTCGGCGGAAGAGTTTACCCAGGCGATGAATGGCGTACGGCAGTTTAATCGTCTACAGGGTATCGACCTGAAGAGCTATCAGTGTGAGACGATTTTTGTCGATCCGCCGCGCAGCGGGCTGGATAGCGAGACGGAGAAAATGGTGCAGGCGTACCCGCGTATTCTGTATATCTCCTGCAATCCTGAGACCCTATGCCAGAACCTGGAAACGCTCAGTGAGACCCACGAGATCGCGCGCCTGGCGCTGTTCGACCAGTTCCCGTATACCCATCATATGGAATGCGGCGTGCTGTTGACGAAGAAGTAAAGTCGGGTGAGAAAACCCGGCAACAACGCTGTTGCCGGGGGAAAGATTATTCCGCGACCGCGTTCTTGCGATTGCGCAACTTGTAGCCAATCCAGAACACCATAATCACCGACAGAACCGCCGGGAAGAAGTTAGAGCCGATGTCCGGATATTCCGCGCGCACGACGGTGCTGTAAACCAGCACGCCGAGAATAAAGCAGGCTGCGGCAAGCCCCGGCAAACCCACGGGCATACTACGATTCTGATAGCGCTGATGCAGGCAGTAAACCGTCAGCACCAACGACAAAATAGGGAAGATGGAAAAAGGGACAATGGAGCTGAATAGCGCGGCGAAGGTACCATTAATGGATAAACCTGCGATCAGCGCCAGCAGCAGCGTACCTCTATCTTGTACTGAGTGTTTCATTGCTCGTCCTTCACGTTATTCGGAATGATTTGATATTTTTTCTTGTTCACGGCGATACCAGTAATACGCGCCTTTCGAGATCATTCTGAGCTGCAGCACCAGGCGTTCTTCCAGCTGTCGACGCTGCTCCGGGCCCACATCGAGAGCCTCGGCGCCAGCGCTAAATACGATGGTGACCATAGCTTCAGCCTGCGCTTCGGTAAAGGCGCGCGGCATATGGTTTTCGATTTCTAAATAGTCGGCAAGTTCCGCGATAAAATGCTGAATTTCACGCGCCACGGCGGCGCGAAACGCCGCAGACGTACCGGATCGTTCCCGCAGCAGCAGGCGGAAGGCGTTCGGATTGTTGCCAATAAATTCCATAAAGGTGGAAACAGAGGTGCGAATGACGCTGCCGCCTTTCGCAATACGCTGGCGCGCCTGGCGCATCAGCTGGCGCAGCATAAGCCCGCTTTCATCCACCATGGTCAGACCAAGCTCATCGACATCACGAAAATGGCGATAGAAGGACGTCGGGGCGATCCCCGCTTCCCGCGCAACTTCGCGCAGGCTTAAGCTGGCAAAACTGCGTTCAGCGCTTAGCTGACTAAATGCCGCTTCCACCAGCGAACGCCGGGTTTTTTCTTTTTGTTGCGCTCTTACGCCCATCACGTTGTCTGAATCCTTCCATAAGCCCTTCCGGCACTATACCAGAGATCAGAACCAATCGGTTTACACTGGATTGTGAATGATTGTTTACGAGCTGTTTCTGCTTTTATGCCGCAAAAAAGCACAACGATAATTGGGTTAAAGCGCGGCGAATGTTATCATCGTGTTTATTTTATGTATAAAACAGGTGAGTAATGCCATGTCACACTCTTGGGATTATGATGCAATTGTGATTGGTTCCGGTCCTGGCGGAGAAGGTGCCGCCATGGGGCTGGTGAAACAGGGAGCACGCGTTGCCGTCATTGAGCGCTACCATAACGTCGGCGGCGGTTGTACCCACTGGGGTACCATCCCGTCAAAAGCCCTCCGCCATGCCGTCAGCCGTATTATCGAGTTTAACCAAAATCCCCTCTACAGCGACCATTCCCGTCTTCTTCGTTCTTCCTTCGCCGACATCCTGAACCATGCAGACAGCGTCATTAACCAGCAAACCCATATGCGTCAGGGTTTCTATGAGCGTAACCACTGCGAAATCCTGCAGGGCAATGCCCATTTTGTTGATGAGCACACTATCGCGCTGGAGTGCCACGACGGTACCGTGGAAACGGTGACGGCGGAAAAGTTCGTGATTGCCTGTGGTTCACGCCCGTACCATCCGGCAGACGTCGACTTCCATCACCCGCGCATTTATGACAGCGACTCGATCCTGAGCCTGCACCACGAACCGCGCCATGTGATCATTTATGGGGCCGGGGTGATCGGCTGCGAATATGCGTCGATCTTCCGCGGAATGGAAGTGAAGGTGGATCTGATCAACACCCGCGATCGCCTGCTGGCGTTTCTCGATCAGGAAATGTCCGACTCCCTCTCCTATCACTTCTGGAACAGCGGCGTGGTCATTCGCCACAATGAAGAGTACGAAAAGATTGAGGGCGTGGATGATGGCGTCATCATGCACCTGAAATCCGGTAAAAAGCTCAAAGCGGACTGCCTGCTGTACGCTAACGGCCGCACCGGGAATACCGACTCTCTGGCGCTGGAAAATATCGGCCTGCAAACCGATAGCCGCGGTCAGCTGAAGGTCAACAGTATGTATCAAACCGCCCTGCCGCATATTTATGCCGTCGGCGATGTGATTGGCTACCCGAGCCTGGCCTCTGCCGCCTACGACCAGGGGCGCATCGCAGCCCAGGCGCTGGTGAAAGGCGAAGCCTCGGCGCATCTGATTGAAGATATCCCTACCGGTATTTACACCATTCCGGAAATCAGCTCCGTTGGCAAAACCGAGCAGCAACTGACGGCCATGAAAGTGCCTTACGAGGTAGGGCGCGCGCAGTTCAAGCATCTGGCGCGAGCGCAGATTGTCGGCATGAGCGTCGGTACGCTGAAGATCCTGTTTCATCGCGAAACGAAAGAGATCCTTGGGATTCATTGCTTTGGCGAGCGCGCGGCCGAAATCATTCACATCGGCCAGGCGATAATGGAGCAGAAAGGCGGTGGTAACACCATTGAGTACTTCGTTAACACCACCTTTAACTACCCGACGATGGCGGAAGCCTATCGGGTAGCCGCGTTAAATGGCTTAAACCGCCTGTTTTAACGCGGTATCGAAATGGCCATCCATCTTCCCGCGGATGGCCTCTGCCAGATGTTCATAGCGGCTACGCAGCGGCGAACCCGGGCGATAAACCAGCCCCACGGTACGTCTCGGTTCCGGCTTGATACAGGGCACATAGACCACGCCATCGCGCTTTCTCTCCTGCGGCACGGCTAAGGCTGGCAGCAACGTGATGCCGCTACCGGCAGCCACCATGTTACGCAACGTTTCGAGGCTGGTCGCCCGGAAATGCGTATCTTCATCGGCGCCCGCTTCAAAGCAAAAACCCATCGCCTGATCGCGCAGGCAGTGGCCGTCTTCCAGCATCAGCAGCTTTTCACCGGCCAGGTCCGACATCGGCACGCACTCGCGGTTCGCCCACGGGTGATCTTCGTAAATAGCCAGCATCATGGGCTCATCAAACAGCGGCACCTCAATAAACGCTTCGCTCTCTTTGACCAGCGCCAGAATCGCGCAGTCGAGCTTACCGCTATCAAGCTGCGCTAAAAGCTGATGGGTTTGTGCTTCATGCAGGTACATTTCCAGCTTGGGAAAGGTCTGATGCAGCATCGGGATAATCAACGGCAGCAGATAAGGGCCAATCGTCGGGATCAGCCCAATATGCAGCGGCCCGGACATGGTCTCTCCCTGCTGGCTTGCCATTTCCTTCAGCACTTTGACTTCGCGTAGCACGGTACGCGCCTGATCCACCAGCAGCAGCCCTGCCTGGGTGAACAGAACCTTACGGCTGGTGCGTTCCAGCAACATCACGCCGAGCTCATCCTCCAGCTTACGGATTTGCCCGCTAAGCGTAGGTTGGCTGACGTGGCAAGAATCCGCCGCACGGCGGAAGTGGCGGTGTTCGGCTAGCGCTACCAGATATTCAAGATCGCGAATATTCATTATTCATCCTCCATCGCCACGATAGTCCATGGCGATAGATAGAATAGCAACGAACGATTATCCCTATCAAGGTTTCTGTTCAATAATAAACCCATAAATGAGGAAAACTGCAGAAAATCATCGCGCTTCCTCAACAGTTTTCTACCCGGATAACTAAAGCCAACGTGAACTTTTGCGGACCTTGTGTCCGCTTTTTTTTGGCATAAAAAAAGCCCGGGCGTTGCCCGAGCTTCATATATTGACCACCTTACAGGCAGCCCGCAGACGACTCAAACCAGGCGCTGTTTAGCGTCGGCAATCGCCTGAGCAACCTGCTGAGGAGAAACGCCGCCTTTAGCCGCACGCTTATCCAGACACGACTGCAGCGACAGGATTGGATAGACATCCTCGGCGATAACGCGGCTAAATTTCTGTAAATCGGCCAGGGGCAGATCTTCCAGCGGCTTGCCCTGGGCAATGGCCTCGACCACCGCTTCACCGACAATATGGTGCGCTTCACGGAACGGCACGCCTTTAGCAACCAGATAATCCGCCAGTTCGGTGGCATTCGCATAACCCTGCTGCGCCGCTTCTTCGCAGCGCGGGCGTTTTACCTGAATACCGTCGAGCACCAGCGCCGCCATATGCAGGCAGTCGAGCCAGGTATCAAGCGCGTCAAACAGCCCTTCTTTATCTTCCTGCATATCTTTATTGTAGGCCAGCGGCAGCCCCTTGAGGGTCATCATCATGCCGGTCAGCGCGCCTTGCACGCGGCCGCATTTACCGCGGATCAGCTCCAGCGCATCCGGGTTTTTCTTCTGCGGCATCAGGGATGAGCCAGAAGTCACGCGGTCAGAAAGCTCAACAAAGCCCGCTTCGCCGGTATTGAAGAAGATCAGATCTTCGGCAAAACGCGACAGGTGGACCATACCGATTGAGGCATCGGACAGCAGTTCCAGTACGTGATCGCGATCGGACACGCTGTCCAGGCTATTGCGGGTCGCCGATGCGAAGCCCAGCCAGCCGGCAAGCTGTTCACGATCGATTTCATAGGCGGTACCCGCCAGCGCTCCGCAGCCCAGCGGGCTGACGTCCAGACGTTTAAGCGCATCCTGCAGACGGCTTTCATCACGCGCCAGCATTTCGACATAGGCCAGACACCAGTGGGCGAACGTCACCGGCTGCGCGCGCTGCAGGTGAGTATAGCCCGGCATGACGGCGTCCTGGTTATTCTCCGCCGTCTCGACCAGCGCGCTTTGTAGCTGACGATTCGCCGACAGCAGTTCCACAACGGTATCTTTGCACCACAGCTTCAGGTCGGTCGCCACCTGGTCATTACGGCTACGCCCGGTGTGCAGCTTTTTGCCCAGCTGGCCGACTTTGTCGATCAGCTTACCTTCCACCCAGCTATGAATATCTTCCGCATCGCTTTCGAGGATCTGCTGCGGGTTAGCCCGCACGTCTTCCAGCAGAATGTTCAGCGCCTCTTCCAGCTGCTGTTGTTCATCAGCAGTCAAAACACCCACCGTCACCAGCGCTTTGGACCAGGCGACAGAGCCAACGATATCCTGCTCCGCCAGGCGATAGTCAAAGCGCAAAGAGTCGTTGAACTGTTTGAACCGCTGATCCGCTGCCTGAGTAAAACGCCCACCCCAAAGTGCCATAACATGCTTCCTTAATATCTTTGAATTTTATTGCCCGGCGGCGCTGCGCTTACCGGGCCGACAAAATGATAAATTGATTATGCCAGAATACGCGTGCCGATCGGCGTGCCGTTAAACAGCGCCGGAAGCTGCTCCGCGTGGCGCCAGGAGGCGATATCGACCGGGCGGCCTAATGTCCGCGCCGCGTCCAGGGCCGCATTCACTTTGACGATCATGCCGTCGGTGATAATGCCCTGCTCGATCAGCTGTTCAGCCTTCTCGGCGGTCATTTCCGCAATGCGCTGCCCTTTGCCATCAAGAATGCCGCTCACGTCAGACAGCAGAATCAGGTCTGCGCCGAGCGTTGCCGCCAGCGCGGTCGCCGCCTGGTCGGCGTTGACGTTCATCAACTCGCCTTCATCGGTGACGCCGATGGAGCTAACGACCGGCATATAACCGCCCGCCAGCAGCGTGTTAATCAGCGCCGGAGAACCCGGCTGAGCGAATCCGACATGACCGAGCTCTTCATCAAGCTGCGTCACTTTGACGCTATCGCCGTCGCCGAGGAATAGCCCAACGGCAGCCAGGCCGTGCTTCTTCGCCCACGCCAGCAGCGTTTTATTGGCAGTTCCCGCCAGCGCGCCGGTAATAATGTCGATCTGATCCGCCGGCGTGACCCGCAGACCGTTTTTCTTATTTACCGGCAGGTTGAGCTGCTTCATGAGCTCATCCACCACGCAGCCGCCGCCGTGCACAATAATCAGCGGGCGCTGATGGGATTCGCGGTAGTTCACCAGCGCCGTAAACAGGCGCTCCAGCGCTTCTTCGCTATCCAGCAGGACGCCGCCGAGTTTGATAATTAAAGGATTCATCATCACACCTTAAATAAGAGACTGCGTCTCAGCGAAGCCGAAACGAATATTAGCGCACTGCACGGCCTGCGCGGCCGCGCCTTTCAGCAGGTTATCTTCCGCCGCCACCACGATGATGTGTTCATCCTGGACCGCAAAACCGATATCACAGAATGGCAGACCCACGACATTTTTCAATGCAGGGACACCTTTATCGTATAAACGTACCAGCGGTTTATCCGCATAGGCCTGCTGGAACACCGCCGCGACCTGCTCTTTGCTCACGCCGGGCTTCAGACGGCAGGTAATGGTCTCCAGAATCCCACGCTTAAAATTGCCCAGATGCGGGGTAAAAATCACATCCGCGCCCAGGTGGGTTGAAATTTCCGGGTGATGACGGTGGTTGAAAACGCCGTAAGGTTGCAGGCTGACTTCGCAGAAGCTATTGCCGATAGAGGCTTTACGCCCGGCGCCGCTGACCCCGCTGGTCGCGTTGATTACCGGCCACTGGTTAAGATCCAGCAGCCCCGCGTCGATCAGCGGTTTTAACGACAGCTGAGCCGCCGTCGGGTAGCAGCCCGGTACGGCGATCAGATTGGCTTCTTTTAGCTTTTCGACGCTCCACTCGGCCAGGCCGTAAACCGCCTGCTCCAGCAGTTCAGGATGCTGATGAGTGAAACCGTAATATTTTTCATAGAAGGCGCCGTCATTCACGCGAAACGCCCCGGAGAGATCGAACACGACGCAGCCAGCGGCGAGGAACTGCGGCGCCAGGTCATGGCTGACCTCGTGCGCGGTAGCCAGAAAAACGACATCGACTCCGGCGCTAAACTCGCTGATATCGGACATCGGCTGCAGCGGCAGATCGACAATGCCTTTCAGCTGCGGATGCAAATCGGAAACTAATTTTCCCGCATCATTGCTTTGCGCGGAGACCGTCAATGCGGTTATGGTCATATGAGGATGGCGATTTACATAGGCCACTAGCTCTGCGCCGGCATAACCGCTGGCGCCCACAATCAGCGTGTTCAACATTGGGGCTCTTCACCTTCTTGCTTACGTATATTTGCCCTGGAAGACCGTTGCCTTCCCCACCCTGCTGAGCCGTAAGAGCATCATCCTTACATTCGATGGGTTTTCTTACGCTCAACGATAATGTATTTTTATTCACAAATAATGCATGAATATTGATACTATCACGACCCGAGGTGTGTCAACAATGAAAAACAAATTACCGCCCTTTATCGAGATTTACCGCGCGCTGATCGCCACACCCTCCATCAGCGCAACCGAAGAGGCGTTGGATCAAAGCAATGAGTCTTTAATCAATTTACTGGCTGGCTGGTTCCGCGATATCGGCTTTAATGTTGAAGTTCAGCCAGTCCCGGACACGCGCAATAAATTCAACCTGCTGGCCAGCAGCGGCCATGGCGCTGGCGGCCTGCTGCTTGCCGGGCACACCGATACCGTCCCGTTTGATGATGGCCGCTGGACCCGCGACCCTTTTACCCTGACCGAGCACGACAATAAGCTGTATGGTCTCGGCACCGCGGATATGAAAGGCTTCTTCGCTTTTATTCTTGACGCCCTGCGCGACGTTGACGTCACTCAGTTGAAAAAGCCGCTCTATATTCTGGCGACGGCCGATGAAGAGACCAGCATGGCCGGCGCCCGCTACTTCGCCGAGACGACCCAGCTGCGACCGGATTGCGCCATTATCGGCGAGCCCACATCGCTGCAGCCGATACGCGCGCACAAAGGCCACATGTCCAACGCGGTTCGCATTCAGGGGCAGTCGGGCCACTCCAGCGACCCGGCACGCGGCGTCAACGCGATTGAATTGATGCACGACGCCATTGGCCGCATCATGCAGCTGCGCGACGACTTAAAAGAGCGTTATCACTATGCCGCCTTTACCGTTCCCTGGCCGACGCTGAATCTCGGCGCCATCCACGGCGGCGATGCCTCCAACCGCATTTGCGCCTGCTGCGAACTGCATATGGATATTCGTCCGCTGCCTGGAATGACGCTCAACGATCTCAACGGGCTGCTGAACGAGGCGCTGGCGCCGGTGAGCGAGCGCTGGCCTGGCCGCCTGACCGTTTCTGAACTGCATCCGCCGATCCCCGGTTACGAATGTCCGCCGGACCATAAACTGGTTGAGGTCGTAGAAAAACTCCTCGGCGCGCAAACCGACGTGGTGAACTACTGTACCGAAGCGCCGTTTATTCAGACCCTCTGCCCGACGCTGGTATTAGGCCCGGGCTCTATCAACCAGGCCCACCAGCCGGATGAGTACCTGGAAACGCGCTTTATTAAGCCGACCCGCGAGCTCATCACTCAGGTGGTCCACCATTTTTGCTGGCATTAAATACGCATCCTCTCGGGCGATTTCATCGACGCGAGAGGGTGACAATTATCACATTTTCATAAGCAACACTTATCAAGCGACCTCCGAGTTAAATTTCGCAAATTGCCGCCATTTATTCGTTTGCTGAAGCGATTTCGCAACAATTGACGTGGGGGTTTTTACGTGGCTTTATAAAAGACGGTTGCTTATCCACTGCTCAAATTATCGAGCGCCGGATATAACAAAATAAAATGAGATGGGGTGTCTGGGGTAACATGAACGAACAATATTCCGCTTTGCGTAGTAATGTCAGTATGCTCGGTAAGGTGCTGGGCGACACCATCAAGGATGCGCTAGGAGAAAACATTCTTGATCGTGTCGAAACTATCCGTAAGTTGTCCAAATCTTCTCGCGCTGGCAATGAAGCCAACCGCCAGGAACTGCTCACCACGTTGCAAAACTTGTCCAACGACGAGCTGCTGCCGGTGGCGCGCGCCTTTAGCCAGTTTCTGAACCTGGCGAATACCGCTGAGCAATACCACAGCATTTCGCCAAAAGGCGAAGCGGCCAGTAATCCTGAAGTGATTGCCCGCACCCTGAGAAAGCTTAAAGAGCAACCCGACCTCAACGAAAACATTATTAAGCAAGCCGTTGAATCCCTGTCGCTGGAACTGGTGCTGACCGCGCACCCGACCGAAATCACGCGTCGTACGCTGATCCATAAGATGGGTGAAATCAACAGCTGCCTGAAGCAGCTCGATAACAACGACATTGCGGACTATGAACGTCATCAGGTCATGCGCCGTCTGCGCCAGCTGATTGCCCAGTCGTGGCACACCGATGAAATCCGCAAACATCGCCCGACCCCGGTGGATGAAGCGAAATGGGGCTTCGCGGTTGTTGAAAATAGCCTGTGGGAAGGCGTGCCAAACTACCTGCGCGAGCTGAATGAACAGCTGGAAGACAACCTGAACTATCGGCTGCCGGTCGACTTTGTTCCGGTTCGCTTTACTTCCTGGATGGGCGGCGACCGCGACGGCAACCCGAACGTGACCGCCGACATTACCCGCCACGTCCTGCTGCTCAGCCGCTGGAAAGCAACCGATCTGTTCCTGAAAGACGTCCAGGTGCTGATTTCCGAGCTATCGATGGTCGAGTGTACCGATGAGCTGCGCGATCTGGCTGGCGCGGAAGGCGCGCAGGAACCCTATCGTTACCTGATGAAAAAGCTGCGCACGCAGCTGATGGAGACGCAGGCCTGGCTGGAAGCGCGCCTGAAAGGGCAGAAACTGCCGAAACCAGCGGGTCTTATCACGCAAAACGAGCAGCTGTGGGAACCGCTTTACGCCTGTTACCAGTCGCTACAAGCCTGCGGTATGGGCATTATCGCCAATGGCGAGCTGCTCGACACCCTGCGCCGCGTAAAAGCCTTTGGCGTACCGCTGGTGCGTATCGATATCCGTCAGGAAAGTACCCGCCACACCGAAGCGCTGGGCGAAATGACCCGCTATCTCGGCATCGGCGACTATGAAAGCTGGTCAGAAGCCGATAAACAGGCCTTCCTGATCCGCGAACTGAACTCCAAACGCCCTCTGCTGCCGCGCCAGTGGGAGCCAAGCGAAGAAACTCGCGAAGTGCTTGAGACGTGCAAAGTGATCGCCGAAGCGCCGCGCGGCTCGATTGCGGCCTACGTGATTTCGATGGCCAAAACGCCGTCTGACGTCCTGGCTGTGCATCTGCTGCTGAAAGAGGCCGGTATCGGCTTCGCGCTGCCGGTCGCCCCGCTGTTCGAAACCCTGGACGACCTGAATAACGCCGACGACGTGATGACCCAGTTGCTGAATATCGACTGGTATCGCGGCTTTATCCAGGGCAAACAGATGGTCATGATTGGCTACTCCGACTCGGCGAAAGATGCGGGGGTTATGGCCGCTTCCTGGGCGCAGTATCAGGCGCAGGACGCCTTAATTAAGACCTGTGAAAAAGCCGGTATTGAGCTGACCCTGTTCCACGGTCGCGGCGGTTCTATCGGTCGCGGCGGCGCGCCGGCGCACGCGGCCCTGCTCTCTCAGCCTCCGGGAAGCCTGAAAGGCGGCCTGCGCGTCACCGAACAGGGCGAGATGATCCGCTTTAAATACGGCCTGCCGGAAGTCACCATCAGCAGCCTGTCGCTCTATACCAGCGCGATTCTGGAAGCCAACCTGCTGCCGCCGCCGGAGCCCAAAGCGCAATGGCGCGACATCATGGCCGAGCTGTCAGACGTCTCCTGCGAGATGTACCGCGGCTACGTGCGTGAAAATAAAGATTTTGTTCCTTATTTCCGTTCCGCAACGCCGGAGCAGGAGCTGGGTAAACTGCCGCTGGGCTCGCGTCCGGCCAAACGTCGCCCGACCGGCGGCGTCGAGTCGCTACGCGCCATTCCGTGGATCTTCGCGTGGACGCAGAACCGCCTGATGCTGCCAGCCTGGCTGGGCGCCGGCGCCGCGTTGCAAAAAGTCGTCGAAGGCGGCAAGCAGAGCGAGCTGGAAAGCATGTGCCGCGACTGGCCGTTCTTCTCGACCCGCCTCGGCATGCTGGAGATGGTCTACTCAAAAGCCGACCTGTGGCTGGCGGAATATTACGATCAGCGTCTGGTGAAACCAGAACTGTGGAAGCTCGGCGAAGAGCTGCGCAAACTGCTGTCCGCCGATATTAACGTGGTGCTGGCCATCGCCAACGACTCCCACCTGATGGCGGACCTGCCGTGGATCGCGGAGTCTATTCAGTTGCGTAATATCTATACCGACCCGCTGAACGTGCTCCAGGCCGAGCTGCTGCACCGTTCGCGTCTGGCAGAAGAGAAAGGCGAAAAACCGGATCCGCGCGTTGAACAAGCGCTGATGGTCACCATCGCCGGCGTCGCGGCAGGTATGCGTAATACCGGCTAGTTCGCCTTAAGAAACCTGTAGCCCGGCTAAGCGTAGCGCGAGCCGGGTTAAAAACCGTAGCTCCGGTAAGCATCGCGTTTACCGGAGCTATTTTTTATTAGTGGTGCAGCATTTCGTCGACAATCTGCTCTTTATGCAGCGCATAAGGATAGTAGGTTGGCCAGTTATCCATCTCTTTCAGCAGCGCTTCCTGGGACTCATTGCCCATAAAGATGTGGAAATGCTGGGACTTGCGTGGCGCGATGGTGTGATCGCTAAACTGAACAAACTTCGGCGCTTTTGAATCCGCCTGCTGGCATTCGAACAGGTAGCGCACGCCTTTTTTACCGGATGCGTAGGTCAGAATTTTGTAACCGGAATAGCTGTACTTACAGGCGTTGACGGTTTTCCCGACGTGAAACTCCATGACGTTATCCTCGATACCAATCTGGTCGACATCGGTAGCGTAGCCCTTCTTATAATATTCCCGATATTCCGCCACGCTTTTACCGGCCTTTTTGGCCTTCTGCTCCAGAACCGGATCTAAATCCCCGTTCAGCAGATAGGGGTTAACCGACTGCCAGATCCCCTCCCAGTCGCTCAGCGCCCTGTCCTTTACGTCCTGGTCAGCAAAAATGCCTTCACTCGCCTTTTGTTCCGCTTCGGTCAGCGCCGGGCCATGACTATGGTGACCGTGGGCAAAAGCCTGGCTGCTCGCCATTACCATGCCAATGCCAAACGCTAGGGCGGAAATCTTTTTGGTCATCACTCTCTCCTGAGTTTATGTTTGCAATAATATGTTACGATATAACATATCAACCAAGTCTTACAATACACTTCGCAGAAAAACCGCGCGGCTTTTCCCCCTGCCAGTTTGTTAGGTATGATGAAAAAAGATCGCATTACGCGGAGAGAGAATGGATAGCGACATTAATCAGGTCATTGATTCTTTTGTTAAAGGCCCGGCGGTCGTGGGAAAGATTCGCTTTTCCACCGAGACCAGGCCGGCTTCTGAGAATGCGCTATGCGTCGATTTTCCGCGCCTCGAAATCATGCTTGCGGGTCAGCTTCACGATCCGGCGATTAAAGCCGATCGCGCCCAGCTCATGCCGCACGATGTGCTGTATATTCCCGCTGGCGGATGGAATGACCCGCAATGGCTGGCGCCCTCCACTCTGCTCACTATCTTATTTGGTAAACAGCAGCTGGAATTCGTCCTGCGCCACTGGGACGGCAGCGCGCTTAACGTGCTGGATAAACAGCAGGTTCCGCGCCGCGGTCCCCGGGTCGGCTCTTTTCTGCTGCAGGCGCTGAATGAAATGCAGATGCAGCCGCGGGAGCAGCACACGGCCCGCTTTATTGTCACCAGCCTGCTCAGCCACTGTGCCGATCTGCTGGGCAGCCAGGTACAAACCTCATCGCGCAGCCAGGCGCTTTTTGAAGCGATTCGTAAGCATATTGACGCCCACTTTGCCGACCCGTTAACCCGGGAGTCGGTGGCGCAGGCGTTTTATCTCTCGCCAAACTATCTATCCCACCTGTTCCAGAAATGCGGGCCAATGGGCTTTAACGAGTATCTGAATCACATCCGCCTGGAGCAGGCCAGAATGCTGTTAAAAGGCCACGATATGAAAGTGAAAGATATCGCCCACGCCTGCGGTTTCGCCGACAGCAACTACTTCTGCCGCCTGTTTCGCAAAAACACCGAACGCTCGCCGTCGGAGTATCGCCGTCAATATCACAGCCAGCTGACGGAAAAAACAGCCCCGGCAAAAAACTAGACTTTTGTGTGTTAAACCTGACTTTTGTGCGCGCTTTTATTCCGGCCTTAATCCGGATGACGGGATAAACGTGATCTAAATCATCCTTACTCATAATGCGTACATTTATCCAGTTTTTGGCAAATTTGTCATCTGGCGACCCGTCGAGTGAAAGCCGTATTCTTACCTCAACGACACTACCGAATTAAGCACTGAGGAAAGCATCATGGAACTCTATCTGGACACCGCAAACGTAGCAGAAGTTGAACGCCTGGCACGTATCTATCCGCTGGCTGGAGTCACCACCAACCCCAGCATTATCGCTGCCGGTAAAACGCCGGTTTGGGATGTTCTGCCGCGCCTGCAAAAAGCCGTCGGCCCGGAAGGTATTTTGTTCGCCCAGACCATGAGCCGCGACGCGCAGGGCATGGTGGAAGAAGCCAAACGCCTGAGCAACGCCGTCCCCGGTATTGTAGTAAAAATTCCGGTGACTGCTGAAGGCCTTGCCGCTATCAAGTTGTTGAAAAAAGAAGGCATCCCTACGCTTGGCACAGCGGTCTACAGCGCCTCTCAGGGTCTGCTGGCCGCGCTCGCTGGGGCAAAATATGTTGCGCCTTACGTGAACCGCGTCGACGCCCAGGGCGGTGACGGCATCCGTATGGTCCAGGAACTGCAATCCCTGCTGGAACTGCATGCGCCGGAAAGCAAAGTGCTGGCCGCCAGCTTTAAGACGCCTCGTCAGGCTCTGGACTGCCTGTTAGCCGGTTGCGAAGCTATTACCCTTCCGTTAGACGTAGCGCAACAAATGCTCGGTACCCCTGCGGTAGAGTCAGCCATTGAGAAGTTTGAGCAGGACTGGAATAACGCCTTTGGAACTCTGAACCTGTAACCCGATCGGCGAGCCGCCCAGGGGGGTGGCATCACGGTCATCCAGGAGGAATAGAAATGGATCGCATTATTCAATCACCCGGTAAGTATATTCAGGGCGCGGACGCAATGACTCGCCTTGGCGGCTACCTCAAACCGCTGGCTGAACGCTGGCTCATCGTTGGCGATAAATTTGTCCTCGGTTTTGCCGAAGAAAAACTGCGTAAAAGCCTGGCGGATGCTGGGCTGGTCGGCGAAATCGCTCCATTTGGCGGTGAATGCTCACACAATGAAATCAATCGCTTGCGTGGTATCGCCGATTCTGCCCAATGCACAGCCGTGCTCGGTATCGGCGGCGGCAAGACGCTGGATACCGCAAAAGCATTAGCACATTTTATGAATCTTCCGGTGGTTATTGCGCCGACGATTGCCTCTACCGATGCGCCGTGCAGCGCACTCTCGGTCATCTATTCCGATGATGGCGAGTTTGATAGCTATCTGATGCTGCCGCGCAACCCGAACATGGTGATTGTTGACACGCAAATCGTTGCTGGGGCCCCGGCACGCCTGCTGGCAGCCGGTATCGGCGATGCGCTGGCGACCTGGTTTGAAGCGCGTGCCTGCTCCCGCAGCGGCGCGACCACCATGGCGGGCGGTAAATGCACCCAGGCGGCGCTGGCGCTGGCTGAACTGTGCTACAACACGCTGATTGAAGAGGGTGAAAAAGCGATGCTGGCGGCAGAGCAGCACGTTGTGACGCCGGCGCTGGAACGGGTGATTGAAGCCAACACCTACCTGAGCGGCGTTGGGTTTGAAAGCGGCGGCCTGGCGGCTGCGCACGCTATCCACAACGGCCTGACCGCGATTCCGGATGCCCATCATTACTACCATGGTGAAAAAGTCGCCTTCGGCACGCTCACGCAGCTGGTTCTGGAAAACGCGCCGGTGGAAGAGATTGAAACGGTGGCAGCGCTGTGCCATAGCGTCGGGCTGCCGATCACCCTGGCGCAGCTGGATATTAAAGCCGATATCCCGGGCAAAATGCGTACCGTGGCGGAAGCCGCCTGCGCGGAAGGTGAAACCATCCACAATATGCCCGGCGGCGCGACGCCGGATCAGGTCTATGCGGCGCTTCTGGTGGCCGACCAGTACGGCCAGCGCTTCCTGCAAGAGTGGGAATAACCCCTCCAGACACGTCCGTCTTTTGACGGACGTGTTCTTTTATGTTCCTTTCACGCCCCATTGCCAGCCAAAACGATGTGTTTTATAGTGCGATTTTCCTTTGGGTGAATCGTAGATATGCAGTCATCAGATCGAAGAATGAGCATTTACGCCATTCTGCAACTGGACAAAAAAGTCGTCGTTAATGAACTCGCCGACAAGTTCGGCGTCACCAAAATGACCATCCGTCGCGACCTCTCTTTCTTTGAAAAACAAGGCATTGTAAAAACAACCTACGGCGGAGCCTATTTAACCAGCGGCGCCAGCGTCGAGCCCAGCTTTCAGCTAAAATCGATACAAATGGTCGATGATAAGCACCTGATTGGCCAGAAAGCCGCCGGGCAGGTTGAGGACGGCGACACGATCATTATCGACTGTGGCACCACGCCACTGGCGCTCGCCCAGTTTATTTTCGATAAAAAAATCATGGTGATAACCAACTCCGTTCCGGTAGTTAATCTACTGAAAGGAAGAAAAAATATAAAATTGATCGTGGCGCCTGGCGAATATGAAGATGACAGCCAGGGGATGATCTCTTTCAGCACCGCCGACTTCTTTCGTCATATCCACGCCGACAAGGTTTTCCTCAGTACTCAAGGCGTCAACGAACTCGGTGAGTTAACGGTACCAAAAATGACCGACGCCCACGTCAAGCAAGCGCTGATGCGCGCCGGGCGGCAAAAAATCCTGCTGGCGGACAGAAGTAAATTTGGTCAAACGTTCCTTGCGGGCCATGGTCGTCTGGCCGACTTTGACCTCGTTATCAGCCAGACCGGCCTGCCCCCTGATACCCTTTCTCTGATGAAGACGCAAAACGTACCGCTGCTGCTGGCTGATAGACACCTCTGATTGCTCAGGCGCCTGGTTTTATCGATCGTACAAGTGTTTCAGCAGGATGCTTTTAAGGAATAACCAGAACACGCGGCGCCGAATAATATGCTTCGACGCCGCAAAGAAAAGAGAGAATAGAAGGAAGCCTGCTTACGCCGGGCGCACGCCCAGCGTGTGGCAAATCGCGTAGCTCATTTCCGCGCGGTTCAGGGTATAGAAGTGGAAATCCTTCACCCCTTCGCGGCTTAGAATCTTCACCATATCCATGGCGATATTCGCCCCTACCAACTGGCGGGTTTCGGCGTCATTATCCAGACCTTCAAACATTTTCGCCATCCACGTCGGGATACGCACGTTGGTCATATCGGCGAATTTTTTCGCCTGCTTAAAATTAGAGACCGGCAAAATACCTGGAATAATTTCGACGTCGATACCTGCGGAGACGCAGCGGTCGCGGAAACGCAGGTAGCTTTCCACATCAAAGAAAAACTGGGTAATCGCGCGATTGGCGCCAGCGTCGACCTTGCGCTTCAGATTAAGCAGGTCAGCCTGCGCGCTTTTAGCTTCAGGATGGACTTCCGGATAAGCCGCGACGGAAATATCAAAGTCCCCAACCTCTTTCAGCAGCGTGACCAGGTCGACCGCATACATATCCGGCTTACCGCTCCCCGGCGGCAGGTCGCCACGCAGCGCAACGATATGGCGAATCCCGCTATCCCAGTAATCTTTGGCAATGGTACGCAGCTCATCACGGCTGGCATCGATACAGGTCAGATGCGGTGCGGCTTCCAGACCAGTACGATCTTTAATGCCTTTGATAATGCTATGGGTGCGATCACGTTCACCGGAGTTGGCGCCGTAGGTCACGGAGACAAACTTCGGCTTCAGGCTGCTCAGGCGATCGATGGATTTCCAGAGGGTTTGCTCCATTTCACTGGTGCGCGGCGGAAAGAATTCAAAAGAGACGTTAATCTGGCCCTGTACTTCCGCCAGGCTCTGATTCAGGGCTTCCCGCTGATTGGCGTGAAAAAAGCTCATACCTTACCTCATCAATCGCATTTTATTGTTTGTTGTGTCGCGAACTTCTATACGTTTAGACGTCCAGATGTAAAAATGACGGAAAAGAGCACCGGCGTCAATAGAAAAATCAGCGTAAACAGTGAGGAATATTCAGACAAGATGAAATTAATTCAAGTCGCATTCGCTAAAGTAATGATTTTTCAAGGACTGCTATCACCCTTTCCCGTAACCCCTCATTTGCGGGCATTGTGACCACGCCCAGCCTAAGCGGAAGCTGCTGGCTGGCATCACGCAGAGAACAAAAAACCACCCCCTGACGCTGGATAGCGGAAAATGATGCCGGCAGGAGGATCATGCCTTCTCCGCGCGCAATGCGCGCCAGCAGAACATCATGCTCGGCGGGCTCCTCCACGTAAGCGGGCGAATAGCCTGCCCGATCAAAAATACGTCGCGTATAGTCAAAAAAATCGGGATTACGCTCGCGTCTAAACCAGAACAGCGGCCGATGATTGAGCGCGCTTAACGCCAGGTCCGCCGTGGCGGCCTCCGGCCAGGATGCGGGTAACGCAGCGATGAGCGGCTCCTGGTAAGACAAAGGATGCAGGTGAAGCCCCTCGGTATTCAGCGGCAGCGCCACCAGCGCCGCATCCAGCTTGCCCTTTCGCACCAGCCGGGTCAGCGCCGGTGATGACTGACGAGTGATATGCAAAGCGCCGGTCTGTTCCCCCAGAGCGGATTCCGCGGCGGCGAAAACGCCCTGTTCAAAGGCCGTCGTCAGCCCCAGTCGCAGAAGCTGCTGCGCAGGCGCCGAGAGCTGGCTCAGCGCCGCCAGGGTGTGCTCCTGAAGCGCCAGCAGCGGCCGAATGATGTCCAGCACCCGTCTTCCCTCATCGGTAAGGATCAGGCCTTTGGTATGGCGTAAAAAGAGCGTCACTCCCAGCAGCGTTTCCAGATGACGAATGTGACGGCTCAGCGGCGGCTGCGAGATAAAGAGCCGCTCTGCGGCCCGGCTGATGTTATTTTCCTCCGCCACCACGGCAAAGTAACGCAGCAGGCGAATATCGAGGGTATGTAAGCGTGAATTTGTCATGCTTAAAAGGTATCACGAAAAGGGTATTACTCAAGTCCGCTAAACTTCCCTAACCTTCCTCGTAACGCATAATCACACCGAGGAATAGGCTATGAGCAGCGAACGTTATACTACCGGACAAGAAATGCTACAGCGCGTGGACGGCAAAGGCGGCGATGCCGTCGTCAACAGCCTGAAAGATATCGCCCCCGATTTCGCCCGCTATCTGATTGAGTTCCCCTTCGGCGATATTTACGCCAGGCCGGGACTCGATTTACGCAGTCGTGAAATAGCCACCATCGCCGCGCTCACGGCGCTCGGCAACGCCGCGCCGCAGCTAAAAGTGCATATTGCCGCCGGGTTAAATGTCGGGCTGACGCAGGAAGAGATTACGGAAGTTATCATGCAGATGGCGGTCTATGCCGGATTCCCGGCGGCTCTGAACGGTCTGTTTGCCGCCAAAGACGTTTTCGCGGCGCACTAGAGCGAAAAGACCAGGCGTCGCCTGGTCTTGTATTTATGGCTACAGCAGCTGCGCCAGGCGGTTGATATCCGACTGAATCGCCCCGGCGGTCACATCGCGACCGGCGCCCGGACCGCGGATCACCAGCGGATTATCGCGATACCAGCGGCTCTCAATGGCAAAGACGTTATCACACGGCAGCAGCGCCGCCAGCGGGTGCTCTTCGCGCACCGCTTCCACGCCGACGCGGGCTTTACCATTGGCGTCAAAACGCGCGACGTAGCGCAGCACCAGGCCCATCTCGCGCGCCGCTTCCAGACGCTGCAGCATCTGGTCGTTCAGCGCTTCACCGTTCTCGAAGAAGTGATCAACAGAGCCCTCTTCGCAGTGGGCAGGCACCAGGGACTCCACGCGCACCTGATCCGGTTCGATGTCGTAACCCGCCTCACGCGCCAGAATCACCAGCTTACGCATAACGTCTTTCCCGGAGAGATCGACGCGCGGGTCCGGCTCCGTCAGTCCTTGTTGCCAGGCCTGATCGACCAGGTCAGTAAACGGCACGGTACCATCAAACTGCAGGAACAGCCATGAGAGGGTGCCGGAGAAAATACCGCTCAGCGCCAGAATGGTATCGCCGCTATCAATCAAATCGCGCACCGTGTGGTTGACCGGTAAACCGGCGCCGACGGTGGCGTTGTACAGCCAGTGGCGCCCGGTCTTCTCGAACGCGTCGTGGATCTGGCGATACTTACTGCTGCTACTGGCGCCAGCCAGCTTATTCGCGCTGATAACGTGGAAGCCGTGGCTGGCGAAATCCAGGTACTGGTCGGCCAGCTGCGCGCTGGCGGTCACGTCCAGCACCACAAGATCATCGTACGGATGCGCGCGCATCCACAGGAACAGCGACTCTTCATCCTGTTCAATCGCTTCATCATTAAAGAACGCCAGCGCACGACTGGCGTCGAGGCCTTCATAATTGAGCAGGCTGCGGCGGCTATCCACGACCCCGGCAAGAATAAATTCAAAACCGGTACGAGCGGAGAGCGTCGTCTGCTCGCGAGCGAACAACTCCAGCCAGCGGGAGCCGATATTGCCTTTGCCAAACAGCACCAGGCCAATGCGTTTTTCCGCGCGGAACAACGACTGATGCAGCCCCTGAATAAGGCTTTCCGTCGGCCCGGCGCGCAGCACCGCGACCAGGCTGATGCCCTCTTCTGATTGCCAGGTAAACTCTACCGGCTGGCCTTTCAGCTGCTGCCAGAAACGGTGGCAGTGCAGCGGATTACGGGTCACGCCAGCGCCAACCATCGCCACCAGCGCCAGCTTCTGACGCAGACGCAGCTCGCCCGGCAGCCCCGCTTCGTCCAGCAGCTTCAGCGCGCTGTCGGCCACTTCAGAGGTGTAGCAGAACTGCAGCAGCTTACGGTCGGCGTGTACGCCAACCGCCAGCGGCCGCAGCTGGGCGCGTTTTAAAATGGCGTCCAGCTCTTTATGCGCCAGTTTGAAATCCTGACCGCCGGGCACCTGGAACTCAATCAGGCAAACATCGTCATGGCTGGTGACGATGCGCGCCCCGGTACCGGAAGCCAGCACGCGTTCGATGCGCGTAGAGCCCTGATCCGGGGTGTAGCTACAGCGTAATTGTAAATCGATATCGCTGCCGGAGACCGGCTGCAGCGTACGGGCATGCAGCACCGGCGCCGCCAGGCGGGCCAGCTCGCTGGCTTCATCCAGGCGCAGCAGCGGCAGCAGGCAGGCGTCTTTCACTTTCCGCGGATCCGCGCTGTAAACCCCGGCTACGTCGCTCCAGATAGTGACGCGAGACGCCCCGGCCAGCGCGCCGATTTGGGTGGCGGAATAATCAGAACCATTACGCCCCAGCAGAACGGTTTCCCCGGCGTTGTTACGCGAGATAAAGCCGGTCACCACCAGGCGTTTGTTCGGGTGCTGCGCCATCAGCTGCTGCAAAAGCGGATAGGAGAGGCCTTCATCCACCTGCGGCTGCGGGGAGCGCTCGGCGCGTAAGAAGCTACGCGCATCCAGCCAGGCGGCCTCTACGCCGAGATGGTTCAGCACCGCCGCCATCAGGCGGGCCGACCAGACTTCGCCGTGACCGACGACTTCGGCATATACCGCGTCAGTGACGCCGCCATCCAGCAGCCCGGCAAGACGCTCAAGATCCTGAATAAACGTGGCGATCAGCGTATCGGCAGCGTCTGGCGACAGCAGTCCAGAAATGAGATCCATCTGATAACGACGGAGCGATTGTTGCACCTGATGCGCAGAGAGGCGATCGGTCTGGCTGAGCTTCAGCCAGCTGATCAACTGGTTGGTGGTACTGCCGGCGGCAGAGACGACCATCATATCGCCCGCCTGCGAATACTCCGTCATGATACCCGCGACGCGCAGGTAACATTTCGCATCCGCTAAACTACTCCCACCAAATTTGTGCAGCTGACGACCCTTCGCCCCTGCCTGCGCAATCACACTCATGTTTATTCCTCGTTTGCTGCCCGGAAGCCATTTTCCAGGTCGGCAATTAAATCTTCACCATCTTCAATACCGGTCGAAATCCGCAGAAGCGTTTCTGAGATCCCGGCGGCCGCACGCGCTTCAGGCGCCATGCCCGCATGGGTCATCGTCGCGGCGTGGGAAATCAGACTTTCCACGCCGCCCAGCGATTCCGCCAGCGTAAACAGCGATAGCCCGCTCAGGAAACGACGCAGCGTCTGCTCATCGCCATCCAGCTCGAAGCTTAACATCGCCCCAAAACCTTTTTGCTGACGCGCCGCAATCTCATGCCCCTGGTTTTCCGGCAGGGACGGATGGTACAGTTTTTTCACCAGCGGCTGGGTTTTCAGATAGTCGACAATCGCCAGCGCGTTGCGCTGAGCCACTTCCATACGCGGAGAGAGTGTACGTAAGCCGCGCAGCAGCAAATAGCTATCAAACGCTCCGCCGGTGACGCCGATATTATTCGCCCACCATGCCAGTTCGGTGACGGTCGCCGGATCTTTGGCGATAACCACCCCGGCCACCACATCAGAGTGGCCGTTCAGATATTTGGTGCATGAATGCAACACCAGATCGGCCCCCAGCGCCAGCGGATTCTGCAAAGCCGGGCTCAGGAAGGTGTTATCCACCACGCTGACCGCTCCGGCCTCACGCGCCAGACCGCAGATTTTCGCAATATCCACAACTCTCAGCAATGGATTACTTGGGCTTTCGACCAGAACCAGCTTCGGTTTTTCCGCCAGCGCGGCGCTCAGCGCCTGTTCGTCGTTTTGATCGACAAACAGCACGCGATAGCAGCCGCGCTTCGCCAGGCTATCAAACAGGCGGTAGCTGCCGCCGTAGCAGTCGTGCGGCGCCACCAGCAGATCGCCCGGCTTCAGGAATACGGTGGTGACCAGCAAAATGGCCGACATGCCGGTGTTGGTCAGAACCGCCCCCGCGCCGCCCTCCAGCTCCGCCAGCGCACGCTGCACCACATCACGGGTCGGGTTACCGCGACGAGAGTAGTCGTGGGCGCGAGGTTCGTTAAATCCGGTGAAGTTATAGGTGCTGGAGAGATGAATGGGCGGGACAACGCAACCGTACTGCTCGTCGTCATTTAAACCGCTACGCACTGCGATGGTGGCCTGTTTACGCGTCATGTTGGGGAGTTCCTGGGCTGAGTCGGTGAAAAGTCAGGCACCAGAGTAATCATTGTTATAATAGACGTCAATACATCTGGACATCTAAACTTCTTTGCGTATAGATTGAGCAAACTGGAAATAGCCGTTAAAATTATATGCATTAGCGCACATCCGTAGCGGCTTGTTTGGTGTCAGACGCGCCCCTCTACGGTAAACTACGCGTAATTATGGCCAGGACTCGCGTTCAGGCCCTTAACTAATGAATAGAGGATTAAAGGTAACTCATGGCTGAATGGAGCGGCGAATATATCAGCCCATACGCTGAGCACGGTAAGAAGAGTGAGCAAGTAAAGAAAATTACGGTTTCCATTCCTCTGAAGGTGTTAAAAATCCTCACCGATGAACGCACGCGTCGTCAGGTGAATAACCTGCGTCACGCGACCAACAGCGAACTGCTGTGCGAAGCGTTCCTGCATGCCTTTACCGGTCAACCGTTGCCTAACGATGAAGACCTGCGTAAAGAGCGCAGCGATGAAATCCCGGAAGCGGCGAAAGAGATTATGCGCGAGCTGGGCATCGACCCGGATACGTGGGAATACTAAAACCATAAAAAAAGCAGAAGAAATCTTCTGCTTTTTTTGCGCGGTTGCGCGCGAGAGACAAAAAAGCCGCCCTGAGGCGGCTTCTTCAGCAAATTACTTGCTGGTACCCGGTACGCTGAAGCGCTTGTTGAAGCGGTCAACACGACCACCGGTAGCAACATCACGCTGTTTGCCAGTGTAGAACGGGTGGCATTTACCGCACACGTCGAGGTTCAGGTCGTGACCTACGGTAGAACGGATTTTCATGACGTTACCGCAAGAGCAGGAAGCAGTAACTTCTTCGTATTTCGGATGAATATCTTTTTTCATGGGAGAACCTCAGTTAAGGCCGCGTCGCTCTTCCAGCCCTAACGCCAGACACCACGCGATGTTAATAATTTCCCGGTGCGATTGCGCAAAGCGAAATTGCCGGGTAATAGATTTTGATGCCGCACAAAGCGCATCAAAGGCGGCGAATCATACAGAATTTGACCAGCATATGCAAACTGATCCGCGAGCCCTTATCACAATGTGTATACTAAGCCGCCAGATTTCAAGTCAGGAAGATTAAATGCCCGTCGCTCACGTTGCCCTGCCCGTTCCGCTGCCCCGCACTTTTGACTATTTGCTGCCTGACGGCATGCCGGTCAAAGCGGGCTGTCGCGTGCGCGTCCCGTTCGGCAAACAGGAGCGGATAGGTATCGTAACGGCGGTCAGTGAGCGCAGCGAACTGCCGCTCGACGAACTCAAGCCGGTGGCTGAAGTCCTCGACGCCGAGCCGGTCTTCTCCTCTTCGGTCTGGCGGCTGCTGCTGTGGGCGGCGGACTACTACCATCATCCCATCGGCGATGTGCTGTTTCACGCGCTACCGATCATGCTGCGCCAGGGGAAACCCGCCAGCGCGGCGCCAATGTGGTACTGGTTTGCCACCGAACAGGGGCAAGCGGTTGATATCAATAGCCTTAAGCGCTCACCGAAACAGCAGCAGGCGCTGGCGGCGCTGCGTCAGGGGAAGATCTGGCGCCATCAGGTCGCCGAACTGGAATTTAACGACGCCGCCCTGCAGGCGCTGAGGGGTAAAGGCCTGGCGGAACTGGCCAGCGAAGCGCCGGCCATCACCGACTGGCGCGCAGGCTTCTCGGTACCCGGCGAGCGCCTGCGTCTTAACACCGAACAGGCCACCGCCGTGGGCGCGATCCACAGCGCCTCGGACAGCTTTTCCGCCTGGCTGCTGGCCGGGATCACCGGCTCGGGCAAAACGGAAGTGTATCTGAGCGTCCTTGAAAACGTGCTGGCGCAGGGTCGCCAGGCGCTGGTGATGGTGCCGGAAATCGGCCTGACGCCGCAGACTATCGCGCGTTTCCGCCACCGTTTTAACGCCCCGGTGGAAGTGCTGCACTCCGGGCTGAACGACAGCGAACGCCTCTCCGCGTGGCTAAAAGCCAAAAACGGCGAAGCGGCGATTGTGATCGGTACCCGCTCGTCGCTGTTTACCCCGTTTAAAGACCTCGGTGTGATCGTTATCGACGAAGAGCACGACAGCTCTTACAAACAGCAGGAGGGCTGGCGCTATCACGCTCGCGATCTGGCGGTCTGGCGCGCCCATAGCGAGCAAATCCCGATTATCCTCGGCTCGGCGACCCCGGCGCTGGAGACGCTCTATAACGTCCGCCAGGGCAAGTATCGCCAGCTGAAGCTGACCAAACGAGCGGGCAACGCGCGTCCGGCTCAGCAGCACGTCCTGGATTTAAAAGGCCAGCAGCTGCAGGCCGGACTGTCTCCGGCGCTGATTGGCCGTATGCGCCAGCATCTGCAGGCCGATAACCAGGTGATCTTGTTTCTGAACCGTCGCGGCTTCGCGCCGGCGCTGCTGTGTCACGACTGCGGCTGGATAGCGGAGTGTCCGCGCTGCGACAGCTACTACACGCTGCACCAGGCCCAGCATCATCTGCGCTGCCACCACTGCGACAGCCAGCGCCCGATTCCGCGCCAGTGCCCCTCCTGCGGTTCGACGCATCTGGTACCGGTCGGTTTGGGGACCGAACAGCTTGAGCAGGCCCTGGGACCGCTGTTTCCCGATATCCCGATTTCCCGAATTGACCGCGATACCACCAGCCGCAAAGGCGCGCTTGAACAATATCTTGCCGACGTCAATCGCGGCGGCGCGCGCATTCTTATCGGCACCCAAATGCTGGCGAAGGGGCACCACTTCCCGGATGTCACCCTGGTTTCCCTGCTGGACGTCGATGGCGCGCTGTTTTCCGCCGATTTCCGCTCGGCGGAACGCTTCGCTCAGCTCTACACCCAGGTTTCAGGCCGCGCAGGCCGGGCGGGCAAACAAGGCGAGGTGATCCTGCAGACCCACCACCCGGAGCACCCGCTACTGCAAACGCTGCTTTATAAAGGATACGACGCGTTTGCCGGGGAGGCGCTGGCGGAACGGCAGAGCATGCAGCTGCCGCCGTGGACCAGCCACGTGCTGATTCGCGCCGAAGATCATAACAACCAGCAGGCGCCGCTTTTTTTACAGCAGCTGCGCAATCTGCTGCAGGCCAGCCCGCTGGCCGATAAGAAACTGTGGGTGCTCGGGCCGGTTCCGGCGCTGGCGCCAAAGCGCGGCGGCCGCTGGCGCTGGCAAATTCTCCTCCAGCATCCGTCGCGCGTTCAGCTGCAGCATATCGTCAGCGGAACGCTGGCGTTGATTAACACGCTGCCGGAAGCGCGAAAAGTGAAATGGGTTCTGGACGTCGATCCTATTGAAGGTTAAGGCTTCTCTTGCGAGGCGGATCGAAAAATTCAACCGTCATCACGTTTTTCATGAAAATTCTGTAACTCTCTGGATGTACTATCTGTTAAAAATGTTGCTGATGTCAGAACGCCAGGGATGTGTCTGCGCCAGTCAGCGAGGAGAAATCAGGTGAAGCCCAAAAAACAGGTCGTTGCCGCCACTATGAAAGACGTTGCCCAAAAGGCAAACGTTTCCACGGCAACCGTATCCCGAGCGTTAATGAACCCCGATAAGGTTTCGCAGAGCACCCGTAACCGGGTTGAGCAGGCCGCGCTTGAAGTCGGCTATTTACCGCAATCGCTCGGGCGCAATATGAAGCGCAACGAGTCGCGCACCATCCTGGTGATTGTGCCGGATATCTGCGACCCCTTCTTCAGCGAGATCATTCGCGGTATTGAAGTCACCGCCGCGGAGCAAGAGTACCTGGTGCTGATCGGCGATTGCGCCCACCAGAACCGTCAGGAAAAGACCTTTATCGACCTGATCATTACCAAGCAGATCGATGGCATGCTGCTGCTGGGCTCCCGATTACCCTTCGATGCGGGCGTGGAAGAGCAGCGCAATCTGCCGCCGATGGTGATGGCCAATGAATTCGCTCCCGAGCTGGAGCTGCCGACGGTCCATATCGATAACCTCACCGCCGCGTTTAACGCCGTGAACTATCTGCACGAGCTGGGGCACCGCCGTATCGGCTGTATCGCCGGCCCGGAAGAGATGCCGCTGTGCCATTACCGCCTGCAGGGCTATGTCCAGGCGCTGCGTCGCAGCGGGATAACCGTCGATCCGCACTATATCGCCCGCGGCAACTTTACCTATGAAGCCGGCGCCAGCGCGCTGGAACAGCTGCTGGCGCTGCCGGTACCGCCGACGGCTATTTTCTGCCATAGCGATATTATGGCGCTGGGCGCATTATCGCTGGCGAAGCGTCGCGGCCTGAAAGTTCCTGAAGATCTGTCTATTATTGGTTTTGATAACATCTCTTTGTCTGAATTTTGCGATCCGCCATTGACGACCGTCGCGCAACCACGTTTTGATATTGGCCGCGAAGCGATGCTGCTTTTGCTGGACCAACTGCACGGTCATAACGTCAGCAGCGGTTCACGATTACTTGACTGCGAGCTTATCGTTCGCGGCAGTACACGCAAAATCCGAACATAACCACCAGGCTTTCGGGCCTGCTCTTCTGGTCAAAGCCCCGCCGCTTAAGTAACATGGCGGGCTGAAAAACGAATAAGACAGCGAAACGATAGTGGCACAACGAGATTATGTACGCCGCAGCCAACCGGCTTCTTCGCGGCGCAAAAAGAGCAATACGCGAAGCTCAAGGAACAAACAAGGCGGCCTTTCGGCGGTTTCACCGACTATGGTGGCCATCGCCGCGGCAGTGCTGGTGGCCTTTATCGGTGGACTGTACTTCATCACTCACCATAAGAAAGAAGAAGCTGAAGCGCTGCAGAACCGCCAGGCCGCGGGCAACGGCCTGCCGCCGAAGCCGGAAGAGCGTTGGCGCTATATTAAAGAGCTGGAAAGCCGTCAGCCCGGGGTACGCGCGCCTACGGAACCCACGGCGGGCGGCGAAGTCATGAAGCCGGAGCAGCTGACGGACGAGCAGCGCCAGCTGCTGGCGCAGATGCAGGCCGATATGCGTCAGCAGCCAACGCAGCTGACCGAAGTGCCGTGGAATGAACAAACCCCGGCGCAGCGCCAGCAAACCTTGCAGCGTCAGCGTTTAGCTCAGCAGCAGGTACAGCAACAACAGCTCGCGCAGGCCCAGCAGCAGACGCAGGTACAGCAACCGCGAACCCAGCCGCGGGTCGTCGAGCAGCCGAAGCCGGTACAACAGCAGCCGAGGCAGACGGCGTCTAATCAGCAGCCGTACCAGGACCTGCTGCAAACGCCAGCGCATACCAGTACCGCGCAGCCTAAAGCCCAGGCCGCCGCGCCGGTAACCCGCGTAGAAGAAGCGCCGAAAACCGCCGCGACGGAGAAAAAAGACGATCGCAGCTGGATGATCCAGTGCGGCTCCTTTAAAGGCGCTGAGCAGGCGGAAACCGTGCGCGCGCAGCTGGCGTTTGAAGGCTTCGCCTCGCACATCACCACCAATAACGGCTGGAATCGCGTGGTGATTGGGCCGCTGAAAGGCAAAGAAAACGCCAGCAATATGATTGAACGGCTGAAAATGGCCGGACACGCAAACTGCATTCGTCTCGCCGCCAGGGGTTGAAACCCTCAAAATCCCCCCCATCTATAATTGCATTCTGCCCCGCGTAAACCGCGGGGCCCCTATTCCGCTTTTGCAACCAAGGGGTCTGCTCGTGACTACAATTGTAAGTGTTCGCCGTAACGGCCATGTCGTTATTGCCGGTGATGGCCAGGCCACGCTGGGCAACACCGTAATGAAAGGCAACGTGAAAAAAGTGCGCCGCCTGTATAACGACAAAGTGATTGCCGGCTTTGCGGGCGGCACCGCTGACGCCTTCACGCTGTTCGAACTGTTTGAACGTAAGCTGGAAATGCATCAGGGCCACCTGGTAAAGGCCGCCGTTGAGCTGGCGAAAGACTGGCGTACCGACCGGATGCTGCGCAAGCTCGAAGCGCTGCTGGCGGTGGCTGACGAAAACGCCTCGCTCATCATCACCGGTAACGGCGACGTGGTGCAGCCAGAAAACGATTTGATTGCTATCGGCTCCGGCGGTCCCTACGCCCAGGCCGCGGCTCGCGCCCTGCTGGAAAATACCGATATGGGCGCACGCGATATCACAGAGAAAGCGTTGAGTATTGCAGGTGATATCTGCATTTATACCAACCACTTCCATACCATCGAAGAATTGACCTCCAAAGCGTAAGGATCTCCCATGTCTGAAATGACCCCACGCGAAATTGTCAGCGAACTGGACAAACACATTATCGGCCAGGACGCAGCCAAGCGCTCCGTCGCCATCGCTCTGCGTAATCGCTGGCGTCGTATGCAGCTCAACGAAGAGCTGCGTCACGAAGTCACGCCAAAAAACATTCTGATGATCGGCCCGACCGGCGTCGGTAAAACGGAAATCGCCCGCCGTCTGGCAAAGCTCGCCAATGCGCCGTTCATCAAGGTCGAAGCGACGAAATTCACTGAAGTCGGCTATGTTGGTAAGGAAGTGGACTCCATCATCCGCGATCTGACCGATGCGGCGATCAAAATGGTGCGCATGCAGTCCATCGACAAAAACCGCTATCGTGCGGAAGAGCTGGCGGAAGAGCGCATCCTTGACGTGCTGATCCCGCCGGCGAAAAACAACTGGGGCCAGGCTGAACAGCCTCAGGAACCCTCCGCCGCGCGCCAGTCTTTCCGTAAAAAACTGCGCGAAGGTCAGCTCGATGATAAAGAGATTGAGATCGATCTCGCGGCTGCGCCGATGGGCGTTGAAATCATGTCCCCTCCGGGCATGGAAGAGATGACCAGCCAGCTGCAGTCCATGTTCCAGAATCTGGGCGGCCAGAAGCAAAAACCGCGTAAGCTGAAAATTAAAGACGCGATGAAGCTGCTGATTGAAGAAGAGGCGGCGAAGCTGGTCAACCCGGAAGAGCTGAAGCAGGATGCCATCGACGCCGTTGAGCAGCACGGTATCGTGTTTATCGACGAAATCGACAAAATCTGTAAGCGCGGCGGCAACTCCTCCGGCCCTGACGTATCCCGTGAAGGCGTACAGCGCGACCTGCTGCCGCTGGTTGAAGGCTGCACCGTCTCCACCAAGCACGGCATGGTGAAAACCGATCACATTCTGTTTATCGCCTCCGGCGCGTTCCAGGTCGCCAGCCCGTCTGACTTAATCCCGGAACTGCAGGGCCGTCTGCCGATTCGCGTTGAGCTGAAAGCGCTGACCACCCACGACTTCGAGCGTATTTTGACCGAGCCGAACGCGTCCATCACCGTGCAGTATAAAGCGCTGATGGCGACCGAAGGCGTCAATATCGAATTCACGGAAGAGGGTATCAAGCGTATCGCTCAGGCCGCATGGCAGGTCAACGAAACCACCGAGAACATTGGTGCCCGTCGTCTGCATACCGTGCTGGAGCGTCTGATCGAAGACATCTCCTACGACGCCAGCGAAATGAACGGCCAAACCGTCACCATCGATGCGGAATATGTCGGTAAGCATCTGGATGTTCTGGTGGCAGATGAAGATCTGAGCCGTTTTATCTTATAATCCGGTTCAATATATTTTCATCACACTAGATGGGGCTATAGATACCCTACTAATTTGAGTTGCAGGACAAAACGGTTAACCGTTTGAACAGCGCTTGCGCTGGTCCCGAAGGCCGAATCATGCGGCAAGGGAATTCATCCCCAGGAGTGTGCATAAGTACATGACTGGGGTGAATCAGCGTAGCCTACGTATCTGCAGCTTGAAGTATGAAGGGTAGAGCCCCATTTTTTATTGGCCGGGACTTATGACCGAACACGCAATCACTCGCACCCAGGCCTGGCTGGAAAGCCTGCGCCCAAAAACGTTACCTCTGGCCTTTGCCGCCATCATTGTCGGCTCCGCGCTTGCCTGGCATCAGGGCAGTTTCGATCCCTGGGTTGCGCTGCTGGCCATCATTACCGCCGGTTTATTACAAATCCTCTCCAATCTGGCCAACGATTATGGCGACGCGATAAAAGGCAGCGATAAACCTGACCGTATCGGCCCGCTGCGCGGTATGCAGAAAGGCGCCATTACCCAGGCGCAGATGAAACGCGCGTTGATTCTCACCGTGGCGCTGATTTGTCTCTCCGGCCTGGCGCTGCTGTTCCTGTCCTGGCAAACCATGGCCGATTTTATCGGTTTTATGGTCCTCGGCGGGCTCGCGATCGTGGCCGCCATTACCTATACCGTCGGCACTCGCCCTTACGGCTACATCGGTCTTGGCGATATCTCCGTGCTGGTGTTCTTCGGCTGGCTTAGCGTCGTCGGGAGCTGGTACCTGCAGGCGCACAGCGTTGAGGCGGTCATTTTCTTACCCGCCACCGCCTGCGGCCTGCTGGCGACGGCGGTGCTGAATATTAACAACCTGCGCGATATCGACAGCGATCGCGAAAACGGTAAAAACACCCTCGCCGTGCGCCTGGGGCCGGTTAACGCTCGCCGCTATCACGCCTGCCTGCTGTTTGGCGCGCTGCTGTGCCTGGCGCTGTTTAACCTGATCTCGCTGCATAATCCGTGGGGCTGGCTGTTCCTGCTGGCGACGCCGCTGCTGGTTAAGCAGGCGCGTTATGTGATGCGCGAGCGCGACCCCGTCGCCATGCGTCCAATGCTCGAAAGAACGGTTAAAGGGGCGCTGCTGACCAACCTGCTGTTTGTTATCGGAATTATTTTCAGCAGGCTTGCGGCTTAACTGACAAATATCAATTAACAATTGATGATTTTGCCAACAGCATGATTCACGCGATATACTGAAAATTCTCGCAGCAACTGAACGTTAAGCCTATGAAATACGATACTTCCGAGCTTTGTGACATCTACCAGGAGGATGTCAACGTCGTGGAACCTCTGTTCTCCAACTTTGGGGGGCGCTCGTCGTTTGGTGGACAAATCATCACGGTAAAATGTTTCGAGGATAACGGGTTGCTCTACGATATGCTCGAACAGAACGGCCGTGGTCATGTCCTGTTGGTTGACGGCGGTGGTTCCGTTCGACGCGCATTGATTGACGCTGACCTGGCGCGTCTGGCCGTACAAAACGAGTGGGAAGGGCTGGTCGTCTATGGCGCGGTGCGTCAGGTTGACGATCTGGAAGAGCTGGATATCGGTATCCAGGCGCTGGCCGCCATCCCCGTCGGAGCCGCAGGTGAAGGAATCGGCGAAAGCGACGTGCGCGTCAACTTCGGCGGCGTCACCTTCTTTTCCGGCGACCATCTCTACGCCGATAATACCGGGATTATCCTTTCCGAGGATGCCCTGGATATCGAGTAGCGTCCCGCACATAAAAAAAGGCCTTCTCTCTGAGAAGGCCTTTTTGTTTCCGCCGGAGGCTTAGTACAGCTTCTTAGCGCAATCCAGCCAGTCGCTTTTGAACGGACGCTTCATGTTTTCGATAGCGTCGATAATGTCGTGGTGCACCAGCTTCTCGTTCTGAATACCGACGCAGCGGCCGCCGAAGCCCTGCAGCAGCAGGTCAATCGCGTACGCGCCCATGCGGGAAGCCAGAATACGGTCATAAGGAACCGGGGAGCCGCCGCGCTGAATGTGGCCCAGTACGGTTGCGCGAGTTTCACGGCCGGTCTCTTTCTCGATGTAGTGAGCCAGCTCGTCGACGTCGCACATATGCTCGGTGATCGCCACAATCGCGTGCTTTTTACCTTTGGCGATACCCGCCTTAATTTCTGAGACCAGGTCGTCGCGAGTGTATTCAACCTCAGGCACCATGATGAACTCACAGCCGCCGGAGATAGCTGCCGCCAGGGTCAGGTCGCCGCAGTAACGGCCCATCACTTCCACAACGGAAATACGCTGGTGGGAGGAAGAGGTGTCACGCAGGCGGTCAATAGCCTCTACCACGGTGCTCAATGCGGTAAAGAAGCCGATGGTATAGTCGGTGCCTTTGATATCGTTGTCGATCGTGCCCGGCAGGCCGATGCAGGGGAAGCCCATCTCAGTCAGACGCACGGCACCCATATAGGAACCGTCACCACCAATAACCACCAGCGCATCCAGGCCGCGCTTTCTCATATTTTCAATGGCGACGGCGCGAATATGTTCTTCACGAAATTCTGGAAAACGCGCCGACCCCAGGAAGGTGCCGCCGCGGTTGATCATGTCGGAAACGCTGTAGCGGTCGAGCTGAACCATACGATCTTCATACAGGCCGAGGTAACCGTCATAGATTCCAAAAACTTCCAGACCTTCCGTTAATGCCGCACGCACAACGCCACGAATTGCTGCGTTCATGCCCGGGGCATCACCGCCACTTGTCAACACACCGATTTTCTTAATCATGACTACCTCTGAACTTAGGAAGCAAAAAATAATCCTGTTGCCTGAAGCGCCCCTCACCAGGAGTGCACAACGATAATTGCAATAGTATATCAAACGCTTCTGGCTGAATTGATTCAGGTCAGACCAAATGGCGGTAATTTATACAAAAAATGCCGATCCGCCCCACACTTTTACATCGAGTTTACAGACTATAACCTAAAGATCATAAAACACCCTGCCGCCCTAACGGCACCACAGAGCAGGGGTCCTGGTGGATAATGACATCGGACCCAGGAAAACGGAGCAACAGCGCCTGCTCCACCTGGTCGGCAATCACGTGTGCCTGAACCAGCGGGAGGTTGTCTTCCATTTCCAAATGAATCTGAATAAAGCGAGTCGGCCCTGACTGCCGCGTTCGTAGATCGTGCGCCCCGCTGACGCCTGGCCATGCGGTCACGATATTGATAATGTCCTGGCGTTCCTCATCAGGCAGCGCGCGGTCTAATAACGACTGAACGGCGTCATAGGCCATACGCAGCGCGCTATATAAAATATAGACGCCGATACCTAATGCAAACAGCGCATCGGCCCGGTGCCAGCCGTACCAGGAGAGGGCCAGCGCCACCAGAATTGCGCCGTTCATCATAACATCAGACTGATAATGAAGCATATCCGCCCGTACCGCCTGACTTTGGGTTTTTCTCACCACCCAGCGCTGGAACGTGACCAGCAGCAGCGTACTGACCAGCGCAACCAGCGTCACCACCATCCCTACCCCTGCCGCATTCATCGGCTCAGGACGAACAAGATGCTGAATACCGGTCAAGAACAGAAACAGCGCCGAGCCGGAGATAAACATGCTTTGCGCCAGCGCCGCCAGCGATTCCGCCTTACCGTGGCCAAAGGTATGTTCTTCATCGGCAGGCTGCAGCGAATAACGCACCACCAACAGGTTGGTTAACGAGGCGGCGATATCCACCAGTGAATCAACCAGCGCCGCCAGAATACTCACAGATCCGGTATACCACCATGCAAAAATCTTGATCAAAAGTAACGCAGAGGCCATCACCGTCGCCGCAATCGCCGCGCGGCTCACCAGTTGCCCATAGGATTGACTCATAAACGCTCCTTACTTCGCGATGCGCTTAGTATAACCCGATCTTTTACCGCGACGGGGAGCCAGGAGGGCGCTGAATAAAGGGCAAAAAAAACCCCCACATCATGTGGGGGAAGACAGGGATGGTGTCTATGGCAAGGAAAACAGGGTTGTTACTGGGGTTGCAGGGTATTGCTACTACTCGAAAGCATCATCGCTGAGCCTTTTTGCATCCGTGCAACCTCACGCAACTGATCCATTCGTTGCTGGTGCTTAGCGTTTAAAACCGCTTGCTGCTCTGGCGTTAGCAGGTGATACATCTGGTTGCGAACTTTTGCCATTTCGACCTGGCGGGCAACCTGTTCCTGCGCCATCTTATCTGCCTGAGCGCGCACAGCGTTTTCATCAAAATTTTCTGCGGTGACAAGGCGATGCATTGTCTCCATTTCGCTAACATTAACGGGTGGCCTGTCGTGGCGTGCCCGCTGCATAAGATCTCGTAACTGTTGCCGTTGCTGTTCAGTTAAACTTATGCCGTCAAACATATGGCTCTGGCTGCTGCGCTGGACACTTTCGTCTCCGGGAAGCCAGTTAACGCTGGTGACGACTTCAGCGGCTTGGCTATATGCACTTAGCGCCAGCGTTGAGGCCATGACGGCAGCGATAACATTGCGCATCACATACTCCCAAAACGTTTGTGTCGCGATTCAACGAGAGAGAGTTTACGATGCAGGCTGCAAACATGCGTCAGGGGGTGTAAAACAACGTAAAGTCATGGATTAGCGAGCCTTGATGACGTAATTTCTGCCTCGGAGGTATTTAAACAATGAATAAAATCCTGTTAGTAGATGATGACCGGGAGCTCACCTCCCTGTTAAAAGAGCTGCTCGATATGGAAGGTTTTAATGTGCTCGTGGCCCATGATGGGGAACAGGCGCTGGCCCTTCTGGACGACAGCATCGATTTACTTTTGCTTGATGTAATGATGCCGAAGAAAAACGGTATCGACACGCTCAAAGAGTTGCGTCAGACGCACCAGACCCCGGTTATCATGCTAACGGCCCGCGGGAGCGAGCTGGATCGCGTTCTCGGCCTCGAGCTGGGCGCGGACGATTATTTGCCTAAGCCGTTCAACGATCGCGAACTGGTGGCGCGTATACGCGCGATTCTGCGCCGGTCGCACTGGAGCGAGCAGCAGCAGACAACCGAAGCCGGTTCACCGACGCTGGAAGTGGATGCGCTGAGCCTTAACCCCGGTCGCCAGGAAGCCAGCTTCGATGGTCTGACCCTGGAGCTGACCGGCACCGAGTTCACCCTGCTCTATCTCCTGGCGCAGCATCTTGGCCAGGTGGTTTCGCGCGAGCACCTGAGCCAGGAAGTATTAGGTAAACGCCTGACGCCATTCGACCGCGCGATCGATATGCACATCTCCAACCTGCGGCGCAAGCTGCCGGAGCGCAAAGACGGCCACCCGTGGTTTAAAACCCTGCGCGGACGCGGCTATCTGATGGTATCGGCTTCATGATTGGAAGTTTAACCGCACGCATCTTCGCTATTTTCTGGCTCACGCTGGCGCTGGTGTTGATGCTGGTTCTGATGCTGCCCAAGCTGGACTCGCGCCAGATGACCGAGCTGCTGGAGAGCGAGCAACGTCAGGGCATCATGATTGAACAACACGTCGAGGCCGAACTGGCGAACGATCCGCCAAACGACCTGATGTGGTGGCGTCGTCTGTTTCGCGCCATCGATAAGTGGGCTCCGCCGGGCCAGCGTTTGCTGCTGGTTACCAGCGAAGGTCGCGTTATCGGTGCCGAACGCAACGAAATGCAGATTATCCGCAACTTTATCGGCCAGGCGGATAACGCCGACCATCCGCAGAAAAAGCGCTATGGTCGTCTGGAAATGGTCGGGCCTTTTTCCGTCAGGGATGGAGAAGATAACTACCAGCTCTATCTGATTCGCCCTGCCAACACGTCGCAATCTGACTTCATCAATCTGCTGTTCGACCGGCCGTTACTGCTGCTGATCGTCACCATGTTAGTCAGCGCCCCGCTGCTGCTGTGGCTGGCGTGGAGCCTGGCGAAACCGGCGCGTAAGCTGAAAAATGCCGCCGATGAAGTCGCCCAGGGCAACCTGCGTCAGCATCCGGAGCTGGAAGCCGGTCCGCAGGAATTTTTAGCCGCCGGGACCAGTTTTAACCAGATGGTGACCGCGCTGGAGCGCATGATGTCCAGCCAGCATCGTCTGCTGTCCGATATCTCCCACGAGCTGCGCACGCCGCTGACCCGCCTGCAGTTAGGCACCGCCCTTCTGCGCCGCCGCAGCGGGGAAAGTAAAGAGCTGGAGCGTATTGAGATGGAAGCGCATCGGCTCGATAGCATGATCAACGACCTGCTGGTGATGTCGCGCAATCAGGCCAAAACCGCGCTGGTCAGCGAAACGGTGAAAGCCAACCAGCTGTGGGGCGAGGTGCTGGATAACGCCGCCTTTGAAGCCGAACAGATGGGGAAATCGTTCACCGTCGAGTATCCGCCGGGGCCCTGGCCGCTGTACGGTAACCCCAATGCGCTGGAAAGCGCGCTGGAGAATATCGTGCGCAACGCGCTGCGCTACTCGCATACCAAAATTTCAGTGAGCTTCTCGGTGGATAAAGACGGGATTACGGTTAACGTCGATGATGACGGGCCGGGCGTGAGTCCTGAGGATCGCGAGCAGATTTTCCGTCCGTTCTACCGTACCGATGAGGCGCGCGATCGCGAGTCTGGCGGTACCGGCCTGGGTCTGGCGATTGTCGAAGCGGCGATTCAACAGCACCGCGGTTGGGTAAAAGCCGACGACAGCCCGCTGGGCGGTCTGCGTTTAACCCTCTGGCTGCCGCTGTACAAGCGCACCTGATCCCCCGGCCTGCGCTTCGCCAGGCCGGATTCGAAACGGGTAGCCCGGATAAGGCGCAACGCGCCGCCATACGAAAACGCGCACGGAAGCGCTACTTTCCCCACAATCTCCGCGAATTATTCTCGATCTGCCCGCTTAAACGCCGCTTCTGCATCGTTCTGCTCCAGCTTACCGACAGCCCCGCCGCGGAAAGTAAACGGCGGTACTGGTCATCATCAAACGGCATCTGCCAGGCGATAGCCCCCGCTTCGTGAACGCTGACGTCGCTAAGCCGGGATACCAGCGCCAGCGGCGCATCGCTGGAGACCTGCCCGCCCGCCACCACCCGATACAGCCAGCCGGTTTTGCCGCTGTTCTGCATAAGCTGGGCCATATCGCTGACGGCAAAATGATAGTTGAGCTTGAAGCACGGAGAGCGCGGCTGCGTCACTTGGATCAGCGCCTCTCCCCAGCGGAAGATATCGCCGATGTAGACGTTTTTTTCCGTCAGCCCTTCGGTCGAGAGATTCTCGCCAAACGCCGGGGCGCAGAAAAGATCCGCCTGCTGCGGCAGTTCAAGCGCCCAATGGGCGTAGTGTTCTCGGGGATAGTGGCACAGCGCGCGGTCCGGTCCGCCGTGAATTTTCTTCTCGGCCTGCTCATCGCCCTCCAGCCCCAAATCGCCGAGGGTCAGTTCACCATCGACCTGGACTTTCCCGATGGCGCTTGGACGGCTGCCGTCGTAATCCCTTACCTTGCCCACAAAGACATTCACCGGATAGTGCATCGCTGCTCCTTTGCTGCGGATATAAAAAAAGCGAGTCATCAGACTCGCTTCTCGCTCAGCACAATGCAACCTTATTTTTTGGCGGCAAAACGCGCTGCGGCTTCGTCCCAGTTCACCACGTCCCAGAACGCTTTGATGTAGTCCGGGCGACGGTTCTGGAATTTCAGGTAGTAAGCGTGTTCCCACACGTCCAGGCCGATAATCGGGAAGCCGGAAGCGCCGGAGATAGCTTCACCCATCAGCGGGGAGTCCTGGTTAGCGGTAGAAACCACCGCCAGCTTGTCGCCTTTCAGCACCAGCCACGCCCAGCCGGAGCCGAAACGGGTCGCCGCCGCTTTTTCAAATTCCGCTTTGAAGTTGTCAACGGAACCGAAATCGCGTTCGATAGCCGCTTTCAGGTCGCCCTGCAGAGTGGTACCGGTTTTCAGGCCTTTCCAGAACAGGCTGTGGTTAGCGTGGCCGCCGGCGTTGTTACGCAGAACGGTTTTTTTGTCTGCTGGCAGCTGATCCAGTTTGGTAATCAGCTCTTCTGCGGACAGGCTCGCGAATTCAGGCAGGCTTTCCAGCGCAGCGTTGGCGTTGTTCACGTAGGTCTGGTGGTGTTTAGTGTGATGGATTTCCATCGTCTGCTTGTCAAAATGCGGTTCCAGGGCGTCATAAGCGTACGGCAGGGCAGGCAGTGTGTAACTCATAATCATCTCCATTATTGTCGAGCGGCGGAAAGTGTTAATGCCGCGTAAGCAGTTGGTTCATTATAGTTAATTAAATGATATTGAAAACGCTTATCAATGCCGTATTTTTAATAAGGTTATAACAAGGGGTGATAGATGTCATTTTGTGATACAGAACAACTAATTAAGTTTTTGGTTGCCAGGTTCAGGCTTCCGGTGGCAACAGCTTAAAGGCGGAAAAACTGACCGATTTTTACACTCATCGGGTCGGAAGAAGATTTATCCGATAAAAAATAGATGAGGATAAAATCAATGAATCACGCGATTACGATGGGTATTTTTTGGCATTTGATAGGTGCGGCCAGTGCAGCCTGTTTCTATGCCCCGTTCAAGAAAGTTAAACATTGGTCCTGGGAAACCATGTGGTCTATCGGCGGTATTGTCTCCTGGCTGATCCTCCCCTGGGCCATCAGCGCCATGCTGCTGCCCGATTTCTGGGCCTATTACGGTTCTTTTAACGCCTCCACTCTGCTGCCCGTTTTCCTGTTCGGCGCCATGTGGGGTATCGGTAATATCAACTACGGCCTGACGATGCGCTACCTCGGCATGTCGATGGGGATCGGCATCGCCATTGGTATCACGCTGATTGTCGGCACGCTTATGACCCCGATTCTTAACGGTCAGTTTGATGTTCTCATTAACACTAAAGGCGGTCAGATGACGCTGCTCGGCGTGCTGGTGGCGGTCATTGGCGTGGGTATCGTCACCCGCGCCGGCCAGCTGAAAGAGCGCAAAATGGGTATCAAAGCCGAAGACTTCAACCTGAAAAAGGGGCTGGTCCTGGCGGTGATGTGCGGCATCTTCTCGGCCGGTATGTCGTTTGCCATGAACGCCGCCAAGCCGATGCATGAAGCCGCCGCCGCGCTCGGCGTCGACCCGCTTTACACCGCGCTGCCAAGCTATGTGGTGATCATGGGCGGCGGCGCGCTGGTTAACCTCGGCTTCTGCTTTATCCGTCTGGCAAAAGTGAAAGATCTGTCGATAAAAGCCGACTTCTCGCTGGCAAAACCGCTCATCATCAGCAATATCCTGCTTTCCGCCCTCGGCGGCCTGATGTGGTATCTCCAGTTCTTCTTCTACGCCTGGGGACACGCCAGTATTCCAGCGCAGTACGACTACATGAGCTGGATGCTGCATATGAGCTTCTATGTGCTGTGCGGTGGCCTGGTCGGTCTGATACTCAAAGAGTGGAACAACGCTGGTCGTCGCCCGGTAGGCGTACTCAGCCTCGGCTGCGTAGTGATTATTATCGCCGCCAATATCGTTGGCCTGGGGATGGCAAACTAATTTACGCCCCTGCCGTATCGGGCAGGGGCAGGGTTTTAACGCGCGGAGATTTCACCCGTTTCGCTATTCAGATGGAAATTTCGTGAGGGGTTACCCCGCAGATATTTATCTATCACGCTAAAAATGCTGCCAAAGCGCAGGCGGAAGATGGCTTCGAAGCCGCTATCCGCCGTCAGCGCCGAGGCCTCAGCAGGTAACGACTGCGCCAGGGTGCGAGTCAACAGCTGATATTCGCGTAAGCGTTGTGCGGAAATATCGCGCAGCGCCAGCTCATCGGCATTGCGCAGACGATAAAAATCCACTGCCAAATCAAAGCCATTCCATGAGGCGAACTGATCCAGCGTCATACCAGCATCCTGGGCCAAAGCCTGGGCTTTTTGCTGCGCAAGCTGCCATGCTGCGGCATTCTTTTGCAGATAAATTTGCCCGATAGCCCTAACAGGCGGTGCATCTCCTTTAGCGCAAACGGCACGATCGCTGCTCATCGGGACGGTCAGAACATCATGGTAAGAGGTATGGCTGCTCAACTGACTCAGCGTCAACATTTCCGCACCGTTCAGGCTAAAAAGCATCTGACGAATTTCACATGGCCACTCTTCGGGAATAAAACGCAGCCGGGTAAGTTCGGTGATATGCCAATTGGTAAAGTCATAATAATCCTTCGCGCTTAGCACCGCTTTGTTCCAGAGGTGCGGAGAACCTGTGGCTTTCAGATGCTCCCACTCTTGCTGGTAGTGTTCAAAAAGCTCATTAAAGCGCGGCACGCTGTCCAGGATAACGGTCTGAACATCAATCTCGCTCCGATTAGAGAAATTGAGGATTTTATACGCCGGAACGTAGGCCGCCATGGAAGGCGCCTGAATATTAAATAGCAGGCTACCGTCAGGATATTTACGCACGCCGGTATCGTTAAAGTGCATATGTCCGCCTACGTGTACGCCAATACCCGTCTTCGCTAACGCATGACTGGTATCCTCTTTCGGGGCCCTCTTCAACTGAAATTTACCTTCGCCAAAGATGGACTCCAGATCGCCAGCAGCACCGTTATCGAATTCGACCATCGGGAAGTGGCTAAAGGTGATCAGCGTCTTTTTCTGCTCTTTTGCCCGCATGGCAACGGACGTCATCCACGCCACCACCTGCTGCTTGTGAGTGAGCATTTTGTTGTAGCCTGCGTCACCTGAACCCGCGAAGTTTTTAGCAGACTGCGGATTCGTCAGATCCGCATCCTCGCGCGGCACGTAGACATTCGCATCAACGGCCAACAGCCATAGACCCGGTATCGGCTCAACGAGATAGCTGCTATCAGCGACAGTAAAACAGGGGCCATAATCCGGTTGCCGATATGCACCGCCGGTTCCCTGGGCGCAAATCTCATACTGCCGCTGGCGGAAGTCGCTGGCCTGTTTGGCTTTGTCAAACGTGTAATCCTGCTGCCCATAGGATGAGTAAGGCGTTTCCCAATAGATATCTTCAGGCTGCGGATCGATACCGAACGGCGCCATCATTTGCATAATGTACTCATAGCCGCGGCTTACCATCTCCTCGCTACAGATAGTCGGCAATTCCGCACCTGTTGGAATAAGTGCGGTTTTCCCCTGATAGCCTGTACACTCTTTGGCGCCAAAACTAAAAATCCGCTGCGTTTTCCCTCCCTGCCCTAAGAAATCCTCTTCCCCATCAGGTAAATCAAAGGGTCGGTTCGGGTCGTGATTACCCGGCGTTGCAAAGAATCGCATGGCATATTTTTGCTCATACTCCTTCAGCAGGGTCACCAGTCCGCGAATATGCACAGACTGTCCATCGTCGCTAAAGTCTCCGGGCAGCGCGATCAGTTTTATCCCCTTTTTCCCGGCGTCATCCAGCGCCGCGCGCAGGGCAAAGTAGTTTTCATTAAATAATCGCGTTGACGTAAGCTGCGCATACATGGTGCGAATCATCGCATTCTGCCCGCTCTTGCTATTCTTCAGCCCGCTAAATGCGCCGTCCTGAAATTCGCCGTACACGTCATGAAAATGGATATCCGGCATAAATGCGACACGGTATTGATAATTTTCTGTAGCCATAGCCGCGTGCGTACAGAGAAAAAACGCCGCTACTCCAGCAATGGAAATTACTCTCATTGCATCTCCTTATTTTTAGATAAAAATAATTAGAAGTTGTAGGTAATACCTACGCGATAACGCATCTCCCAGGCATCACGATAAGTTTTGCCATCTTTTACATATGAACCATCATCATATGAAACATACCCTAATTCGACGTAAGGCACCCAGGTTTTGTTTCCTCTCCAGGCCACCGTCACATTATGCACATAATCTTTTTCTTTTCCGCGTAAGGCTGGATAGTCGGTATCGAATTTATATTCAAAATCGTAATCAAAAGAGACGTCATAAATCCGGTAGCCTAGATAGAAGTTTGCCTGCCAGTAGTGCTGGCTGGCTCTATCGGGATCATACTCTCGTTCATAGTCGCGAACAGCGTAGCGCAGCCGAACTCCGCTGGAGAAAGCATCGGTCCAGTTATAGACGCTCTTCACACTAAACTTGTATGCCGTATCGCGTTCCCCCGAATCCAGCGCAAACGAGGGAGTAATGGAGAGATTGTCCAGTAGCTTATATTTGTAGCCAAGTTCAAATTCGTTCCCTTTTGAGGAGAGATTATCCCAGAAGCCGCCCTGTTTACTCTCCCACTTCCCCTCAACGCTAAAGTAAATACCGTTATTTAAAGAATGCCCCATTTTGATACGATCTTCTTGTTTATGCTGATCGCCCAGCCACTCATGCCGGTAATCAATATAGGTGGCGTGCGAGGAAAAACTTGCTGCTAAAAATAGTCCACAGAGGTATTGTTTTTTCATAAGAATCATCCATTTTATTAATTTATTAAAATAAGAAAGCTAACTAAAGAAATGTTTCTCCTCCTGATTACGTAGTGAATAAAGGCAGCACGATGCCGCTGCCCTGAAAGCAGTAAAAATCAGCACATCAATAAATTAACTTTTAGCAACGGCTAAATAATTACATCGCAATTTCCCGTTGCAGCAATTCGGCAACCGCCTGCGGGTTATTGCCCTCCAGCAATTGTTGGCGAAAATCAGCATGCATTAATTTTCTTGCCAGCCGAGAAAATATTTTCATATGGTCACCTTTCTCCTCCTCACTCACTGTCAGCATAATTATCAGCGATACGGAAACCTCCTCATTCCACGCCAGCGGTGAAGCGAGACGCATAACCGATACGCTGCTGCTGGTAACGGCGGGCGATTTGCAGTGGGGGAGCGCGATAGCAAAACCCAGGGCGGTTGAAAAGATGGCCTCGCGCTGCCAGATTGCCGCTTCCACCTCCGCACCACAGCGCGCACGCTGCTCAATTTCCAGGTTGTCGGTCAGGCGCTTAATCACCTCAGCCTTAGCGTCAATGCCCCGATCGAGCAGGATCAGCCGGGGATCGAATACCGGAAAGGTAGTTATCGACTGTTTCTGCAAAAGGGCCACCACATCTTGCCCGCTCTCGGCCGCCACGACCTGTTTCAGCATCTGCTGGCATTCAACGGCGGAAAGCGTTGTTAACTGCGCTTTCGCGCTACCGATACGGCTGGCGGACATACTGATATGGCGCAGCCCGGCCCCCAGCAGCAGCGGCAGCGCCTGCGGGTCGCCGCCCATTTCTCCGCACAGGCTAATCTCCACGCCTGCACGATGCGCCCGCGCCGTCATCTCTTGCAGCAGCTGCAAAAATGCCGGATCAAAGTAATTGTAAAGATGGCGTACGCTGGCATTGCCCCGGTCGCAGGCGAGAAAATACTGCGCCAGGTCGTTACTGCCAATGGAAACAAAATCAATCCAGGCGGCGGCTTTATCCAGTAAATAAAGCACCGAGGGGACTTCAGCCATCATGCCCAGTGACCAGGTTCCGGTCGCCACACCCTGCGCCGTCAGCTCAGCCTGAGTCTGCGTGAACTGCGTATGCAACCACTTAATCTCCTCAAGCGTCGCCACCATCGGAGCCATAATATGCAACGGCCCGACGGCGCTGGCGCGCAAAAGCGCCCGCATCTGGGTGACAAAAAGGGCCATAAATGCGGGATAAAGGCGAACCCCGCGCCAGCCGAGGAACGGATTCTCTTCCTCAGGTAAATTCAGGTAGTCGCAGGGCTTATCGCCGCCAATATCCAGCGTGCGGATCACCACTTTGCGGCCCTGCGCCTGCTCCAGCACATGACGATAAGCCTGGTACTGCTCTTCTTCGTCGGGCGGCGAGCTGCGTTCGCAGAAGAGCATTTCCGTACGGAACAGCCCAATACCCTGCGCTCCGGCAGCAAACGCCGAATCGGCTTCCGCAGCCAGGGCTATATTCGCCAGCAGCGTAACGCCTTCGCCATCCTGCATGACCCCTGGCTGGTCGATAAACGGTTGCAGGCGGTTAGCAATACGCTGATGTTTTTCCGTTTCCAGCTGATACCAACGCTGCGCCACCGCGTCCGGTGAGAGGATCGCTACGCCACGGCGAGCATCGAGCAGCAGCGTTTCACCACCCGGTATCGACCCCGATTCCGCCACAGGCAGACTGAGCAGCGGGATACCAAACGAACGCGCCAGAATCACCGTATGCGACGTTTCGCCGCCATCGCCCATAATAATCCCTTTCAGCCTGGGGCCACGCAGCGCCAGAAGCTGGCCAGGGGTCATCGGCGCGGGGCTTATTACAATCGTATCCTGAAGCAAAGGCGCAAGCGTAGTAAGCGGCTGCGCTGTCAGATATGCCGCCAGACGCAGCCCGAGATCCTGCAGGTCCAGCACCCGCTGGCGTAAATAGACGCTTCTGCTTTCGCGCAGAGGAGCGCAAAGCTCATCCAACGCCGCCGCCAGCGCCGCCAGGGTATTTCTCTGCTGGCGAGGCGCGAGTAATGTGCTTTCCAGAAGCGCGTCATCCAGCAGCTTACTGTGCGCCTGTAACACCGACGCCGCGTCCCCTTGTGCATGCTGATGCTCCTGGCGCAGCTGCTGACGGACCTGAAGCAGCGCATGTTGCATGGCGTTATGCTGAGCTGCGGATTCTTCTGGTTCTTGCTGCTGCGCCAGCGCCCACAGATCGACCGTTCCCAGCAGCATCGTCCTGCCAAGGGCCAGCCCCGGGCTCACGCCGTTGCCGCGCACAAAAGGCGAAGTTGTCTGCGCAAGGAACACCGGTAAAGGTTGCTCAGAGCGAGTTGAAACCACCGCAACGGGCGCATCGCACCCGGCCAATTCATCATGAATAAACCGCCTCAGCGCCTGATACGCCGCCGCCTCATCCTGGCCATCAATCACCAGTTCACACGGATCCTGATAGACCACATCCGCACCAATCATCGCCAGCACGCTGCGCGCATCCGCCCGTCGTTGGTTACGCAAATTACACAGATCAATCCGGGCGCTAAAGGCGTTGACGCGTTGCTCCAGTTCGCTGGCGGGTCGCGCATGTAGCCCGTTTTCCAGCGGGCAGATAAAAGAAATCTTCAACACAACGTTATCCTCTAGAGTTCGACGCAATGCGCCAGGTAACAGGTGCGCAGGCGGGCACGCATGTGCGAGGGAGGGCGCAAGGCTGTTCGGCGAGCGTGACCTCGCACAGGTCATCAACCGTTTCAGGCGTCAGGCTGCTAACCGGCTGCGAACCAGGGTTCCAGCCACGCAAAATTAATGCCTCTTCATACTGTGCCTTTTTCAAGGTGCTGAAATGCAGCGCCGTATCCCAGCGCAGCAGGCTGTACGCCGCCGGGAAGGTCTGTTCTGAAGGGTTGGTTTTGAATCGCGCCCAGCCTGAATCCAGCCAGCCAATAGCAGGTGTACGCCAGGCCTCCACTTCGCGCCAGAAGTTCGGGCTTTCACCATCGTGCAGCGGAATCAGGGCGAATCGGGCGGTGAATTCACCTGCAATTTGCGAGTCCGGCGAGGGGAGAGCCATACCGGAAGCCCGGCCCGGTCGCCAGGGCATGCCGGCTTTCCCCAGCCATCCCACGCTGCGCAGCAAGGTGATCGCCAGTACGGACGGACGTTCCTCGGGGATCTCATATTCGCGTAATCCCTCCGTCACCACGCTCATGCCTTGCTGTCCATCGTGCATCATAACCAGACTTTGCATCGGCCAGAGCGCGGTCGGCGCTTCGCTCCAGTTTTCCTGTTGCCAGACATCCAGCGTTGAAGGCCGATTATCGCGGTGAATCAGGCCAAACGGCTGATCGGCGAAATGGACGCTTTGCGCGATGTCAGTGGGTATTTCAACCTGTAGGCGATGATCGCGCAGGGTGTTGTTAACGTGAACCTGCACATCAAGCACGGGACGTTGATGCTCCAGCGTAATCAGCATATTGACGTCGAGCCGCGCATTACGCTGACGACGCAGGCGATCTTCCAGGGTCAACGGAGCAGCAATAGACCAGCTCAGCGCCAGCGTATCGGCCAACGCGCCCTGCTGCCAGGCGACGGACACCAGCGCCCCTTCCGCGCTAATGCGCCAGTCAATTTCCGGCGGGGAATAGTTATAGGTATCCCCCGCATCGCCGCCATCCACCAACTGGATTAAGTCCGCCCAGCGCTTACCGCTGCGTTTATCCAGCAGAACGATGCGCCCCTGCTCAAGCGTCAGGCGCAGCCAGGGATTCTCCAGCGCGCTGTCTGCCGATGACGGAGCGGCAAAATCACACGCCCTCCCTTCTTGCAGATAAAACGTTGTATAGCCGCAGGCGGGCAGAGCGGAGGCTTCCAGTAAGATTTCGCATTTGCGATAAAAAACCGCTTCGCTACTGTTCGACAGCTCCTGGACTATGACCGACATGTCCTGTGATGTTTCGCGCAAGATTTGCCAACGGCAGGTCTGCCCATCACCATCAACAATGCGAAAATCAGCGCCGGGAAGGTATAGCGTCAGCGCTACCAGGCCATCACGTGTGTAGGGCAACGCATTAAAAACCAGGATTTTCTTACCCTGCTGCTGCGCGCTGATCCCTTTCGCCAGCATCTGCATATTCAGTTCATAGAGCTGGCTTGCTTTCTCCTGGCCAGATAACAGCCGGGCTTTTACCATCGCGTTAACCCGGTCAGAGTTACACCCGCCGATGCTATCGTGAGCGTGAGATTTCATCATCTCGCGCCAGATGGCCTCTACCGCCTGCTGCGGATATGGAAGCCCCAGGCGCCAAGCGACGCTGAGCAGCGGTTCAAGCTGGCGGCTGAGGAAATTCTCCAGCCGGGCATTCGCCTGTTTGATATCCATTCGGGTGGAAAAAATCCCACGATGGATACGCATATATTTTGGACTGAGCAGCTCGCCTTCAAAGGTATCCAGCGGCGTGCCGGACTGCGCAAGAGCGGTAAAATAGCGCTTAAAATCACTGCGGATAAAATGATAGTGATTTTGCCGGGCGTTCAGCGCCTCCAGCATCGCGGGTACACCATATTCAAAAGGCGACTGGTCATTGCCGTTGGGCAGTAATAGCTGCGAACTCCGGCTAAAGAGGCCCTGCTTTTCGAGGATCGCAGAGAGCCGCGGCCAGGCCTGCTCCGGCTCAGTAGGCAGCCATTTCGCACAACCATAGCCCTGAGGTAATACTGCCGTCGTGACGCAACTACCGTCCTGGCTGCGCCAGCAAAACTCGCTGTTTTCGCTATCGTATTCACTCCAGCCTCGCCAGATCACGGCATGCTCAATGGCGAACTGATTGAGGAACATCGGTAGCTGCGCGCTCTGGCCAAAGGAGTCCGGAATATAGCCCACGGCCATACGCGGCCCCATTTTTTCGCAGTCCAGCGTTCCCAGCAGCAGGTTGCGGGTGATGGACTCCGCGCCGACCACCAGAAAATCCGTCTGGGTATACCACGGGCCAATTAACAACCGCCCTGCCGCCACCAGCGCCTGCACGCGTTCGCGATTTTCCGGTGCCAGTTGAAAGTAATCTTCGAGCACTACGGTTTGGCCATCAAGCATAAACGGACCTAATGTTTCATCGGCTTCCAGACGTTGCAGGAGATCGGCCATAAAATAATAAAGCAGGGCCTGAGAATCATTCTCCGTAAAATACCATTCGCGATCCCAGTGCGTATGCTGAATTAAATGAACGGTTTTCATTAGTTATATTCCTGTTTTCAGACATGCGTATCCCGTGCAAATATTTATCCACACTGAATAGAAAAAATTTAAATTCAGAGGCGCGTAGCGCGCATCTATCGACTGGCTTTAAATTTGGGCGCTGGTGAGTTTTTTTTCACGCTGTCTTTCTCTGCACTCTCCGCAACCCCGCGAAAAATAAGCAGCGATCCTACTGCGATTATCGCTGAGCCGCAGGCGATAGACAGGACATAAACGGGCCAGCTCTCAACGGCCAGCCAGCCATAGAATCCAGAGATTGGCGCGTGGTTTACCGAGCCTAGCCCTACCGCCATCGCCGCCCCCACGGCAGAGCCAATAACGTTAACGATGATGATGCGCGGGTTTGCCAGCGCAAAAGGAATTGCCCCTTCTGAAACACCGATCAGTCCCATTAACGTCGAGGCTTTTCCCGCTTCTCGTAGCGATTCAGGGAAGCGCGATGACCAGATTAACGTCGCCACGCCCAGACCAATGGGCGGCACAATTATCGCGACCTGCGCGGCGGTGTTGGGATCGTAAATACCGGAAGCGAGCAGCGCCATCGCCGTGGTAACCGCCGCCTTGTTGACCGGCCCGCCGAGGTCAAAGCCCACCATCCCGCCAATCACCGCCGCCAGCAGAACCTTATTTGTCCCGGACATCGACAGCAGCCAGCTTTCCATACCGTGATTCAGTGCCGCCAGCGGCGCGCCAATCACAAAAGCCATAATGATGCAGGTCAGCAGCGTCCCGCCCACTGGCAGAATAAAAATTGGCCCGGCTGAGGCCAGCGCTTTCGGTAGTTTTACGTAGCGATTGAGCGCCCGCACGATATAGCCTGCGACAAATCCCGCCGCCAGCGCGCCCAGAAAGCCGGTTCCCAGATTGCTGGCCAGCAGCCCGCCGACCATACCCGGCGCCAGGCCCGGCTTATTCGCCAGCGCAAAGCTGATATACCCCGCCACCACCGGCAGCATCAGGGATAGCGCCAGACCGCCAAAACCATCGAACTTATGCAGCGCCTGTACCACGATGCTGGCGGCCTGCTCATGGCTGGCGTCCCAGATATTATCAATGCCCCAGGCAGAAGCGCCGATACGCGCAATCCCCATTAACACCGCACCGGCAATGACAAACGGCAGCATCCAGGAAACACCTGTCATAATCGCATTTTTCACTTCAGCGCCCGCCGAAGGCTTCCCTCCCCCCTGAAACTTAGCCATTGGCGACCTCCTGCTCCACCGCTTCAAACACGGCATCGCCAAATTTAATCGGATCGGAAACGGCGCACTCCAGCTTAATCATGCCGTCAAAACGTTCTTTACCATCGATAGCGACATCGGCGGCAATAATGACGGCATCCGCCCGCATCAGGTCGTCATCGGTAATAACGTTCTCCGCACCGAGGCTCCCCTGCGTCTCAACCTTCACTTCATGACCGCGGTTGTTACCCGTCATTTCAAGCGCTTCCGCAGCCATATAGGTATGGGCCACGCCCGTTGGGCAAGCAGCTACACAAACAATGTACATAACGCATCCTTCTGGTCGATTCAGGCGATAAAAAAAGCACAATGGCGAGAATGCGCATTGTGCTTTGAGAAAAACAAATTGGGTTATTTGCGACGCTGTCGCTATCGGCACCGCTGGCGTGGCGGCACACTACAAGCTGATGCAGGCTGGAAATACGGAAGCTGAACGCCAGTTCATCGCGCTTACGCGAGCACAGTAAAGCCTGCGGCAGCAAGCGGCGGCAGTGCCCCTCTTTCTGAACGGCCTGGCTAAACCCGGAACACAGCGCCTGGCCCGCGCAATCCCAAAGCTGGGACCACTTCTGGGTTATCTGGATTTCATCACAAGGCGCAGGAGCAATATCACTTTCAGCCAGGTCGTTGACGGAATTAAACCAGCATGAATCAGCAAGCATGACTTTAATTTTGCTATCGATTGAAAGCAAAATTAAAGTCATGCTTTTTAATACTCGCAATATCAATGAGGTTAACATAAGGCCTCCGTGAAAATAGTACAGCGAGTGTAGAGTAAAAAAAGGGCAATAACTGTGATTTATTCCACAGAGCATTAAATATTTATTTTGTTTTTTACTAAATGCAGAATAAACATTTCAGAAAATACATTACAAAAACTAATCAATCAGACCACTACGCGACTGCGCTGCCGCCACTGCCCCGGCGTCATGCCTATCTCGCGGTTAAACACGACCGAAAAGTAATTGCTGTCTTCAAATCCGCACTGCATCGCCACCTCGCCAATCAGCCGTTCAGTATGCTGCAACAGATACTGCGCGTGGCAGATGCGCAGCTGGCGCAGGTAGTGGTTGATGGTCATCCCCGTCTGCTGACGAAACTGCTGGCGCAGCGCGCGTTCGCTGCACCCTTCCCGCTCGCAAAAACGGTCAAGAAAGAAGGGACGGTTGAGGCTGCCCGCCAGCTCGGTGAGCAGCTTATCGAGCAGCGCTTCGCTTTGCGTCGCCGCCAGATTATCGGTGGCGTAGCGATAGCGCTGAAGAATAAGCGCCAGCTGGGCAAACAGCAGCTCGGCCATATTATTGGCCTGCGCATCGCTGCGGCTGCTCTCATGTTCAAGCTGGGTAATCACCTGCCTGACCTGCGCCATGCCGCTGCTGCCAATCCGCCAGTGCGGAACCCACGGAGTACCGAACAGGCCGGGAATGTGCGCCGCCCAGTCAAAGTTAAGCCGCAGCCGGTCCGGGCAGTAAATGACGTTTTGCAGGACGAGATCGTTCACCGAGGCGTAGGAGTGTTTGTCTTCCGCGCGGATATAGAACAGATCGCCGCGGGTAATGCGCCACGGGCGATCGTTAAGGACGTGCAGGCCGTTCCCCCGCCACACCAGCACCAGTTCGCAGAACTCGTGGGTGTGCTCGGCGAAGACGTTTTGCGGATAGCGATCCGCTACCGCCACCGCCTGAGCGGGAGAGGCGAAAAATTCATCTTTGCGAAGAATCAGCTGAGCTGCCACGACATCAACTCCAAACGCGAAAAAACGAGTCATTATTCGCGTTTATGCCTGCTAAAACGTTGACTGTTCTCGCGTTACTGAAGAATGGCGTCGCGTCCCTGGCGAATATCGCGCGGCGACCAGGCAAACTCCCGGCGAAAAAGCGTCGAAAAGTGGTTACTGTCGCCGAATCCGCAGCGATAGGCGATATCGGTCACGCTGTCATCGCTATGGCGCAGCAGGTGGCGCGCCTTCATCAACCGCACCCGATTCAGATAGCGCTGCGGCGTCAGCCCGGTTTGCTGTTTTAACTGGCGATGCAGGGTTCGCAGGGAGAGTGAAAACCGCGCCGCGACCTCTTCCCAGCAGATATCTTCGGCAAAATGATCTTCCAGCCAGGCCATTAAATGGTTCAGCCGCGCCTCGTTGTCCGACGCCCCTTCCGCCAGGCTGCTTTTACGCAGGTGCACCAGCAGTTGCATAAATAAAATCTCGCGGCTGGCGATAGCGTGCATATCCGCATCCGCGCCGACCTCCTCCATCTGCTCCACAATCTGGCGCACCTGCTGCAAAGCACTCTGATTAACCCGCCAGTGCGAAAGGTAATTTCCCTCCTGCTCCTGCGGCAGCAGCGCGTTCAGGCCGGACAAAAAGCGAAACGCGTCCGGCGCGCGATAGAGCACATTGGTCAGGCACAAATTATCGGTATGTTCGTAGAGATGGCGGTCGTGATCGCGAATAAAGCAGACAGAACCGCCGCTGATGGTGTAGGGCTGGCCGTTGAAAACGTGAATTCCCGTACCGTGTTCCACAATAACAATCTCATGAAAATCATGGTGATGTTCGGGAAAAGCGGATTGCGGGAGCCGCGGCTCAATGGCGACAGCTGAAACGCCGGACTTAAAGAAATCCACACTGTGCAACATGGTCATAGCAGCTCCTCGAAATGAGAAATGTTATCAATCAGTGGAGCAAATAGTAATTAAGGGGCGGCGATCCGGCCTTCAATTTTTGACCGTAAAAATCGTAAAGCCTGCCGCTTTTTCAAGAAATGACGGGAAAGATCGGGAACTGCGGACAACATCACATCCCTCACGCCACCGCGGAGAAAACGAAACTGTGACCTCTCTCACGGTCACCTTTGCTTTCTTGCCAGCGGCCAATTTTCCCTGTCAGTAACAAGAAGGTGAGCCTGACGCGACTTTTTTAGACTGCATGCAATGATTTTCACAAGGATCTTCCCATGAGTCTTCGTCATTGTGTCGCCGTCGATTTAGGCGCCTCCAGCGGGCGGGTGATGCTGGCCAGCTATCAACCCGGCCAGCAAACCCTGGCCCTGCGCGAAATTCACCGCTTTACCAATAGTCTGCAGAAGGTCGATGGCTTCGACTGCTGGGATCTCGATAGCCTGGAAGGGGAAATTCGCCGCGGTCTGGAGAAGGTCTGCGAACAAGGCATCCTGATCGACAGCATCGGCATTGATACCTGGGGCGTGGATTATGTCCTGCTGGATAAACGGGGCCAGCGCGTCGGCCTGCCGGTTTCCTATCGCGACTCCCGCACCCAGGGCCTGATGCGCCACGCCGAAGCCCAGCTGGGCCGCGCGGAAATCTATCGCCGCAGCGGCATTCAGTTTCTGCCGTTTAACACCCTTTATCAGCTGCGCGCGCTGGTTGAACAGCAGCCGGAGCTGGTCAGCCAGGCCGCGCACGCGCTGCTGATCCCGGACTACTTTAGCTTCCGCCTGACCGGCAACATGAACTGGGAATACACCAACGCCACCACCACGCAGCTGGTCAACATCAACAGCGATAGCTGGGATGAAGACCTGCTGAACTGGAGCGGCGCGCCGCGCGAATGGTTCGGTACGCCGACCCATCCCGGCAACGTCATCGGCCACTGGATTTGCCCGCAGGGCAATCACATTCCGGTGGTCGCCGTCGCCAGCCACGATACCGCCAGCGCGGTTATCGCCTCGCCGCTGGCCAGCAAAAACGCCGCGTATCTCTCTTCCGGGACCTGGTCGCTGATGGGCTTTGAAAGCAAAATCCCCTGCACCAGCGATGCGGCGCTAAGGGCCAATATTACCAACGAAGGCGGCGCCGAAGGCCGCTATCGGGTGCTGAAAAATATTATGGGTCTGTGGCTGCTACAGCGGGTGCTCAGGGAGCAAAACGTCAGCGACCTGCCGGCGCTGATCGCGCGTACCGCCGCGCTTCCGGCCTGCCGCTTCGTCATCGATTGTAACGATGACCGCTTTATCAACCCGGACGACATGAGCGCGGAAATTCAGGCCGCCTGCCGCGAATCCGGGCAGCCGGTTCCTGATACCGACGCTGAGCTGGCGCGCTGCATTTTCGACAGCCTGGCGCTGCTCTACGCCCGGGTGCTCAACGAGCTGGCGGCGCTGCGCGGTCAGCCGTTCAGCCAGCTGCATATCGTCGGCGGCGGCTGCCAGAACGAACTGCTTAACCAGCTGTGCGCCGACGCCTGCGGCATCACCGTGGTTGCCGGCCCGGTTGAGGCCTCCACGCTTGGCAATATTGGTATCCAGCTGATGACCCTGGATGAGTTGAACAACGTCGATGAATTCCGTCAGGTGGTACGACAAAACTACGCCCTCACTACCTTTACCCCTAATCCTGAAAATGAAATTGCCCGCTTCGTCGCGCAGTTTCAGCCACAACAGAACAAGGAGCTTTGCGCATGACCACTCAACTTGAACAAGCCTGGGAAATTGCCAAACAGCGCTACGCCAGCGTCGGCGTGGACGTCGAGGAGGCCTTGCGCCAGCTGGATCGCCTGCCCGTGTCCATGCACTGCTGGCAGGGCGATGACGTCGTCGGTTTCGAAAACCCGGAAGGAAGCCTGACCGGCGGTATTCAGGCCACCGGCAACTATCCGGGCAAAGCGCGTAACGCCAGCGAGCTGCGCGCCGACCTTGAGCAGGCGATGAGCCTGATCCCCGGGCCAAAACGCCTGAACCTGCACGCGCTCTATCTGGAGTCCGACACGCCGGTATCGCGCAATGAAATTAAGCCGGAGCACTTTAAAAACTGGGTTGAGTGGGCGAAAACCAACAAGCTGGGGCTGGATTTTAACCCCTCCTGCTTCTCGCATCCGCTAAGCGCCGACGGCTTTACGCTGTCGCACGCCAACGATGAAATCCGTCAGTTCTGGATCGATCACTGTAAGGCCAGCCGCCGTATTTCCGCTTACTTCGGCGAGCAGCTGGGCACGCCATCGGTGATGAATATCTGGATCCCGGACGGCATGAAGGATATTACCGTCGACCGCTTCGCGCCGCGCCAGCGCCTGCTGAACGCGCTCGATGAAGTGATTAGCGAAAAGCTCGACCCGGCACACCACATCGACGCCGTGGAGAGCAAGCTGTTCGGTATCGGCGCGGAAAGCTACACCGTCGGCTCCAACGAGTTCTACATGGGTTACGCCACCAGCCGCCAGACCGCCCTGTGCCTGGATGCCGGCCACTTCCATCCGACGGAGGTCATCTCCGACAAGATCTCCGCCGCGATGCTCTATATCCCGCGCCTGCTGCTGCACGTCAGCCGCCCGGTACGCTGGGACAGCGACCACGTGGTGCTGCTGGATGACGAAACCCAGGCCATCGCCAGCGAAATCATCCGTCACGATCTGTTCGACCGCGTGCATATCGGCCTCGATTTCTTCGACGCTTCGATTAACCGCATCGCGGCGTGGGTTATTGGTACCCGCAATATGAAGAAAGCGCTGCTGCGCGCCCTACTGGAGCCGACCGCCCAGCTGCGTCAGTTGGAAGCCGACGGCGATTACACCGCGCGTCTGGCGCTGCTGGAAGAGCAGAAGTGCCTGCCGTGGCAGGCCATCTGGGAGATGTACTGTCAGCGTCACGATACGCCGGCGGGCAGCCAGTGGCTGGATAACGTACGCGCTTATGAAAATGCGGTTCTGAGCCAGCGCGGGTAATGCCTGGCCGTTCCCCGGGTCGCGGCCGGGCTACGAACCGGTAGCCCGGATAAGCCGTTTACGGCGCAATCCGGGGGCTCGCACATATTCAGGGTGAGGGGCCAACCCCGCGCCGAATCAACAGGAAAGACAAGACTATGCAGACCATTATCGACGCCTGGTTCGTCCAGGGCATGATTAAAGCCACTTCCGACGCCTGGCTAAAAGGCTGGGACGAGCGCAACGGCGGCAACCTGACGCTGCGCCTGGACGAAGCGGATATTGAACCCTACGCGGCGGATTTTCACGCCAAACCGCGCTATATCGCCCTGAGCCAGCCGATGCCGACGCTGGCTAACCAGCCGTTTATCGTCACCGGTTCCGGTAAATTCTTCCGTAACGTCCAGCTCGACCCGGCGGCTAACCTCGGGGTGGTGAAAGTCGACAGCGACGGCGCGGGATACCATATTTTGTGGGGCCTGACCAACGACGCGGTGCCCACTTCCGAGCTGCCGGCGCACTTCCTGTCGCACAGCGAGCGCATCAAGCTGACCAACGGCAAAGACCGGGTGATCATGCACTGTCATGCCACCAACCTGATCGCCCTGACTTACGTGCTGGAGAACAGCAGCGATCTGTTCACCCGCAAGCTGTGGGAAGGCAGCACCGAATGTCTGGTGGTCTTCCCGGACGGCGTCGGCATCCTGCCGTGGATGGTGCCGGGCACCGACGAAATCGGCCAGGCCACCGCCGAGGCGATGCAGAAACATTCGCTGGTGCTGTGGCCGTTCCACGGCGTTTTCGGCAGCGGCCCCAATCTGGACGAAACCTTCGGCCTGATCGATACCGCTGAGAAATCCGCCGAGGTGCTGGTGAAAGTCTATTCAATGGGCGGGATGAAACAAACCATCACCCGCGAAGAGCTGATAGCTCTTGGCAAACGCTTCAACGTTCACCCCCTGCAGTCCGCGTTAGACCTTTATCAATAACAACATCGCGCCCCGCTCACCGAGACGGGGCGAAAAAATCACCTGCAAACCCTACAAAACTAACTCATGTGGAGTAAAAGCAATGAAAACAAACACAAGCTTGATCCTCACCGTTGCCATCCTGGCGTTGTCCGGTTCCGCTTTAGCCGAAGTCAAAATCGCCCTCGTGGCGAAATCATTGGGAAATGGATTCTTCGAAGCAGCGAACGTCGGCGCGCAGGAGGCGGCCAAAGAGTTAGGCGATGTCAAAGTGATCTATACCGGCCCGACCACTACCACCGCCGAAGCGCAGATCGAAGTGCTCAATGGTTTGATCGCCCAGGGGGTGGATGCGATCGCCATTTCCGCTAACGATCCCGACGCCGTGGTGCCGGTGCTGAAAAAAGCGATGCAGCGCGGTATTAAGGTGGTCTCCTGGGACTCCGGCGTCGCGCCAGCGGGCCGCCAGATCCACCTTAACCCATCCAACAATGCGCTGATTGGCGAAACCAACGTCAAGCTCGCCGCCGATGCGCTGAAGGCGCTGAACGTAGAAAAAGGCGACGTGGCGATTTTAAGCGCCACCCCCACCTCCACCAACCAGAACATCTGGATTGAGGAGATGAAAAAGGTGCTGCCGCAGTATCCGTCCGTCAATCTGGTGACCGTCGCCTACGGGGACGATCTGTCGGATAAAAGCTACCGCGAAGCGGTGGGCCTGCTGAAGTCATACCCGGATCTGAAAGTGATTGTTTCGCCTTCGTCGGTGGGGATCGTGGCCGCCGCGCAGGCGGTAAAAGATCAGGGCAAAATCGGCAAGGTCTACGTCACCGGGCTGGGGCTGCCGTCGGAAATGGCCGGGGCGATTAAGTCCGGCGCCAGCAAAAGCTTCGCCATCTGGAACCCGATTGACCTCGGCTACGCCGCCACGTATCTGGCCGACGATTTAGTCAAAGGCACGGCGACCAAAACCGAAGCCAATATGGGCAAGCTGGGCAAAGTGAAGCTGGACGCCGACGGTAGCGGCGCGATGGCCGAGCCGTTCGTCTACGATGCCAGCAACATCGATAAGTTCTCAAAAATCTTCTGATCCCCCTTACCGGCCCTCTCTCCTCAAGGGCGAGGGAACAACCCCCTCCCTCGCTCTTTGGGGGAGGGTAAAGGGTAATTTTACGGAGAACTATCATGTCAGCATCCACCCCACTGCTGTCGCTGAAGGGCATCACCAAGGTTTTTCCCGGTGTGCGCGCCCTTGAAAACGTGCAGCTCGATCTGTGGCCCGGCAAAGTGACCGCTTTAATCGGCGAAAACGGCGCGGGGAAATCGACGCTGGTCAAAGTGATGACCGGCATTTATCAGCCCGAAGAGGGCGAGATTCTCTATAAAGCGATCCCTATCCAACTGCCGAACCCGGAGTCGGCGCACAAGGTCGGGATCACCGCGATTCATCAGGAAACCGTGCTGTTTGACGAACTCTCGGTCAGCGAAAATATCTTCGTCGGCCAGTATCTGCATCGCGGCCTGCTGAAGAAGCTCGACTGGCCCGCCATGCACCGCAAAGCCAGCGAAATTCTCACCCGCCTTGAGGTGCAGATTGACCCGCGCGCGACGCTGAAAACCCTCAGCATCGCCCAGCGCCATATGGTCGCCATTGCCCGGGCGCTCTCCTTTGAAGCCCAGGTGGTGATCCTCGATGAGCCGACCGCCGCGCTCTCGCAGCATGAAATTCTAGAGTTTTATCAAATCGTTGAGCGCCTGAAGCAGGACGGCAAAGCGATCCTGTTTATCTCGCATAAGTTCGATGAGATTTTCGAGCTGGCGGACTACTACACCATTCTGCGCGACGGCGTGTACGTCAGCTCCGGCGCGATTAACGACATCACCGAAGAGCGGATGGTGGCGATGATGGTGGGCCGCGCGATTACCCAAACCTATCCGAAAGTCGACTGTATTCCGGGAGAAACGGTGCTGGAGGTAAAAGACCTCTGCCACCCCACCGAGTTCGCCCATATCAGCTTCAGCCTGCGCAAAGGGGAGATTCTTGGCTTTTACGGCCTGGTGGGCGCCGGGCGCACCGAGCTGATGCAGGCGCTCTCCGGGGTCTCGCATCCCTCTTCCGGCGATATCGTGCTGAAGGGCAAACCGATGCGCTTTCGCCAGCCCGCCGACGCCATCAGCGCCGGTATCGTCTGCGTGCCGGAAGAGCGGCAGAAGCAGGGAGCGATTATCGCCCTGCCGATCGCCCAGAACATCAGCCTGCCGCAGCTCAGCAAACTGAACCCCGGCGGCGTGCTTAACGATGCCCGCGAATGGCGGCTGGCGGATGAGTACGCCTCGCGCCTGCAGGTTAAGGCCTTTAGCTGGCGGCAGGCGGTGGAGACCCTTTCCGGCGGCAATCAGCAAAAAGTGGTGATCGGTAAATGGCTGGCGACCCATCCCGAGGTGATTATCCTCGACGAACCGACCAAAGGCATCGATATCGGCTCCAAAGCGGCGGTGCACCAGTTTATGTCCGAACTGGTCAGCCAGGGGCTGGCGGTGATTATGGTCTCTTCGGAGCTGCCGGAAGTGATGGGTATGGCCGACCGGATTATCGTGATGCATGAAGGGCTGATGGTCGCCGAGTACCGCGCCGGTGAAGCGACGGCGGAAACCATCGTCAGCGCCGCCAGCGGCATTGGTCAGGAGGCAGCGTAATGTGGCGACAACTACTGAAACACCGCGAAGCGCTGCTGGCGGCGGTCATCATTTTGATGATCGGTGCGATCGGCAGCCGGGCGCCGTCATTCGTCTCGCCGGGCAATCTGGTGGAGATGTTTAACGACACCGCCATTCTGATCATCCTCGCCCTCGGCCAGATGATGGTGCTGCTCACCAAAGGCATCGATCTGTCGATGGCCGCCAACCTGGCGCTGACCGGGATGATCGTCGCCCTGCTCAACGCCCACTATCCGGGTATCCCGGTGGCGGCGCTGCTGGCGCTGGCGACCCTGCTGGGCCTGCTGATGGGGATGATTAACGGTCTTCTGGTCTGGCGGCTCGGTATTCCGGCCATCGTGGTCACCTTGGGCACCATGAGTATTTACCGCGGGATTATCTTCCTGCTCTCCGACGGTGGCTGGGTGAACTCGCACCAGATGAGCGCCGATTTTCTCGGCCTGCCGCGCGCCTCGCTGCTGGGGCTGCCGCTGCTGAGCTGGTGCGCCATCGCCGCGCTGCTGCTGGTGGGCTATTTCCTGCGCTACAGCCGTACCGGCCGGGCCTTGTACACCGCGGGCGGCAACGCGACGGCGGCGTACTACACCGGGATTAACGCCGGAAAAATGCAGTTTGTCAGCTTCTGCCTCTCCGGCGCGCTGGCCGGGTTCTGCGGCTATCTGTGGATCTCGCGTTTCGCCGTCGCCTATGTCGATGTCGCCAACGGTTTTGAACTGCAAGTGGTCGCCGCCTGCGTCATCGGCGGCATCAGCACCATGGGCGGAACAGGTCGCGTGATCGGCTGCCTGTGCGGCGCGCTGTTCCTCGGCGTTATCAATAACGCGCTGCCGGTGATTGGCATTTCGCCGTTCTGGCAAATGGCCATTTCCGGCGCGGTGATCGTGATTGCGGTGCTGCTTAACGAGCGCAGCAATAAGACCCACGGGCGGTTAATCCTGCGCAACGCGGCGCTGGCGCGGCAGAAACAGGCGGTGAAATCATGAGCAAAATAATGATGTCTGAAGAGATGAAAAGCGCCCCGGCCGCGCCGTCGCCGCTGCGTCGTCTGCTGTGCTGGGAAGGGTTTCTGCTGGCGGTGACCCTCGCGGTATTCGTGGTTAACGCCCTGGCGTCGCCCTACTTCCTTAATATCTGGAACCTGTCGGACGCCACGTTTAACTTCACCGAAAAAGCGATCATCGTGCTGCCGATGGCGATGTTGATTATCGCCAGAGAGATCGACCTTTCGGTGGCGTCGACGATGGCGCTGAGCTCAACGGCAATGGGCTTCTGCGCGGCGGCGGGTATGGATACGCCGCTGCTGGTGGCCGTCGGGCTGGGCGTGGGGCTGCTGTGCGGCCTGTTCAACGGTATCCTGGTGACGCGCTTTAACCTGTCGTCGATCGTCATCACCATCGGCACCATGAGCCTGTATCGCGGGATAACCTACATTCTGCTCGGCGACAAGGCGCTCAACCACTACCCGGAGAGCTTCGCCTGGTTCGGCCAGGGCTACGTATGGGGGGCGCTCTCTTTTGAGTTCGCGCTGTTTATCCTCCTCGCCGCCGCCTTTACCTTCCTGCTGCATAAAACCAACTTTGGCCGCCGGACCTACGCCATCGGCAATAACCCGACCGGGGCCTGGTTCTCCGGCATCAACGTTAAGCGCCACAATCTGATGCTGTTCGCGCTGGTCGGGCTGATGGCCGGGCTGGCGGCGGTACTGCTGACCTCGAGGCTCGGCAGCACGCGTCCGACGCTGGCGATGGGCTGGGAGCTGGCGGTCGTCACCATGGCGGTGCTCGGCGGCGTCAATATTCTCGGCGGCTCCGGCAGCATGGTGGGGGTGATTATCGCCGCCTTCCTGATGGGGCTGGTGACGTTTGGCCTGAGCCTGCTCAACGTGCCGGGGATCGTGATGTCGATCATCATCGGCGCGATGCTGATCGTGGTGATCTCGCTGCCGATTATTACCCGGCGGATGATGCAGCGAAGACGAATTTAATTTCCCCCTCATCCTCAATCCCGGAGGCGGTGCTACGCACCTGTCCGGGCTACCGGCCCACCCTGTAGCCCGGGTAAGGCGCCAGCCGCGACCCGGGGATGGGTGAGGGGAAACGGATTTCCCAAAATCAATATTAAGGAGAATTATCATGAGTTTTATGTTGGCACTGCCCAAAATCAGCCTTCACGGCGCAGGCGCAATCGGCGATATGGTCAAGCTGGTGGCGGGTAAACGCTGGGGCAAGGCGCTGATCGTCACCGACGGCCAACTGGTGAAGCTGGGGCTGCTCGACAGCCTGTTCGCCGCTATGGATGAACAGCAGATGGCTTACCATCTGTTTGACGAGGTGTTCCCTAACCCCACCGAGGCGCTGGTGCAAAAAGGCTACGCGGCGTATTGCGAGGCCGGGTGCGATTACCTTATCGCCTTCGGCGGCGGCAGCCCGATTGATACCGCCAAAGCGGTCAAAATCCTCACCGCCAACCCGGGGCCATCGACCGCCTACTCCGGGGTCGGCAAAGTGACCAACCCCGGCGTGCCGCTGGTGGCGATCAACACGACCGCCGGAACGGCGGCGGAGATGACCAGCAACGCGGTGATCATCGACGCCGAGCGCCAGGTGAAAGAGGTGATTATCGACCCCAATATCATCCCGGATATTGCCGTCGATGACGCCAGCGTGATGCTGGATATTCCGCCCGCCATTACCGCCGCCACCGGCATGGACGCGCTGACCCACGCCATTGAAGCCTTCGTGTCCGTTGGCGCGCATCCGCTGACCGACGCCAACGCCCTGGAGGCGATTCGCCTGATCAACCTGTGGCTGCCGAAAGCCGTGGACGACGGACATAACCTTGAAGCCCGCGAGCAGATGGCGTTTGGCCAGTATCTGGCGGGCATGGCGTTTAACAGCGCCGGTCTCGGCCTGGTGCACGCGCTGGCCCATCAGCCGGGCGCCACCCACAACCTGCCGCACGGCGTGTGCAACGCCATCCTGCTGCCGATCATCGAAAACTTTAACCGCCCGAACGCCATCTCCCGTTTCGCCCGCGTGGCGCAGGCGATGGGCGTCGATACCCGCGGCATGAGCGATGAGGCGGCCAGCATGGAGGCGATTAACGCCATCCGCGCGCTGAGCAAACGCGTCGGCATTCCGCAAGGCTTCAGCCAGCTTGGCGTTAGCAAAGCCGATATCGAAGGCTGGCTGGACAAAGCGCTGGCCGACCCGTGCGCGCCGTGCAACCCGCGCGCCGCCAGCCGCGATGAAGTCCGCGAGCTCTATCTGGAGGCCTTATGATCCGCAAAGCTTTCGTCATGCAGGTCAACCCGGACGCGCATGAAGAGTATCAGCGCCGTCATAACCCCATCTGGCCGGAGCTCGAAGCGGTGCTGAAGGCCCACGGCGCGCACCGCTACGCGATTTATCTCGATAAACAGCGCAACCTGCTGTTCGCCACGGTGGAGATTGAATCGGAAGCGCGCTGGGACGCCGTCGCCAACACGGAGGTGTGCCAGCGCTGGTGGCGCCATATGCGCGATGTGATGCCCGCCAACCCGGATAACAGCCCGGTAAGCGCGGAGCTTAAAGAGGTGTTTTATCTCGATTAAATCCATGACGGCCCCGCTGCGTTTAGCGGGGCCACCGCTTGAGGTTGAAGAGCGTTAAATCGTTCCGGGAACGGGCGTGGCCCTGAAGGCGTTTACCGCCCTGTCCATCAGCACCTGACTGTCGCTTCCGCTATCCAGTATCGTGTTTTGCGCAGAGCTCTTTTCTACCAGCACGGCGACCGCATCGAGGGCTTTTAATCTGTCCGTGGTGAGCAAGGCGCTGACCTGCGCCGCAAAACAGGCATCCTCTTCCGACGGTTGCGCCTGCGCCGCCGACGCCTCAGTTGTCGCCACGATATGGTTATTGGCAAGGTAGTTTTCCTTACCGGCAACAAGACGGATGACGATCGGCTTTATTCCCCGCGGCTTGAGATACTGGACATCGAGGGTTTCGGAAATATGATTGGCAATTATCGAGTTATTACTTCCCTCAATATACAGCAAGCCATAGGTATCATCCCGCCCATTGTCATAAGCCTGCATCGGCGGCCAGGGCTCACGATCGCGCAAGAAGTGGTTTGCCGAGATCAGATTCTCCGCGCAGTTGTTCTCCATTATCAGCATGCCTGGATAAAACGAATGGAATCGATTGCTGGTGACGCAGGAGCGTACAACGCCGGATAAGTGGACGCTGCTGGCGCCGCGCGGGAAAATATTGTTGGTAGAAATTAATAACCCGCCGAAGTTTTGCGCGTAAATGGAATAGCCTTTATAGCCTGCGCCAATCAGGTTATCGGTTATTTTTGACGCCTGCCCAGCGCCGCGGAGCTCGATACAGTTACCGCATTCGGCAATAAAGTTATTATGGATCGCCATCGCATCGCTGTTGTACGCGGTGAGGCCATGCTCGAGGTAGATGAACCCCATCCCGGTGATCCGAAAGGCGTCCTGCGCGCTGGCGATATAAATTCCAGTTTTACCGTTGGTGTAGGTATTTTCCGGGTCGTTGTTTCCCAGCCCATCATCAACAAAGTGCAGGCCATCAATACAGAAGTTTTCGAACGCGACCGAACTGATACGCGGCGCCCCGCTGCGCTTTACATAAAACGCGGCGCCGGCGTGCTCTTCATCGCCGTCCTGCGGGCAGAGATCGACCAGGATACGGCTCCCGCCCGGCCACAGATCGTGCAGGTTCGCCCATTCATCCGCAGGGGTATTAAAGCGAATACTTGAAGAGACAAAACCATGCCCGGCGCCCATTATTTTTAAATAGCTTATATCAATCAAGACCTGCGTCGTCAGATGATAATCGCCGGGCGGGATAAAAATAGCGGCGCCCGGTTTTCCACCGTCGTTGATATCGGTTTCGGTTTGCCGGGATTTAATATCGGCGATAATACTATTAATCACTTCGCCAATATCCTGATAGGGATTACCCACCGGCCACCGCGTGACGTCATAATAATTTTCAGGCACCATAAAACCTCCTTTGATATTAAATGGAAATCAATAAAAAATATTTAAATCGTAGATATATCATTGTTGAATAAAACCGATACTCTGCGCTCCCGATCATTAACCGCGGCCTTTTTCCAGCTCGCGCTTTGCCAGATCCGTTTTAATTCTTTCAAGAAAAGCGTTATTGAGCTTAAAGTAGCGCACCAGATACGCGCTGATGAAATAGCTCACCATCGGCAGCAGGGAGAACATCACGATAATGCCCTGGAGGGTTTGCGAATTTTGCTGCGGCTCATTCGCGACATAGCCGGTAAACGCCAGAATCCAGGCGACGATAGCGCCGGCCACCGCCAGCCCCATTTTCAGCATAAAAAGATTACCGGCGAAGGAGATACCGGTCAGGCGTTTACCAAATTTCCAGTCGCCGTAGTCGTCGACGTCGGACATCATCGCCCACAGAATAGGGCCAGACTGGATGAGATGCAGGACGTTAATAATGATGAACAGCGTCATCAGCGGGGTCAGCGATTGCGGATCAATAAACCACAGCGCAAACGAGAGAATACCAAGGATAATATTAATAACGCGGAACAGCGCCAGCTTATCAAAACGATCGGTAAGCGGTTTGGCAAGCACGCTGCCCAGCATATTACAGGCCACGCCCAGCGCCATAAAGAAGGTAATAAATCCGACAGACGCCTTCATCACATAGGTAGCATAATAGATGGTTACACCGCCGCGGATAAATGCCGGGAAAACGTTCAGGAAGGTAATAGAGATCATCAATAGCCACTGATCGTTTTTGATGATATCGCGCAGGTCTTTCTTTAACGACTCGTTTTGCTTCACCGACACCACCCGCTCTTTAATGCTGGAGAAGCAGAACAGGAACATTAGCGTTGCCGCGCCGCCCATAATGATCATGGTCAGTTGGAAACCGGAGGCGCGATCGCCGTTACCCAGCCAGTCCGTTAACGGCAGAATAGAGGAGGAAATAATTAATGTCGCCAGGCCATTAAGGAAAAAGCGCCAGGACAGACAGCCCATACGCTCTTTCTGATTGAGGGTAATCACGCCGCCGACTGAGCAATAGGGAATATTAATCGCGGTGTAAATCAGCGACATGACAAGGTAGGTGACCCAGGCATAGATAATCTTGCCGTTCATGCTGAGATCGGGGGTAGTAAACATCAGTACCGCGCCCAAGCCAAACGGAAACGCCATCCATAATAACCATGGGCGGAATTTACCCCAGCGCGAGACGGTGCGGTCGCAGATTGCCCCCATTAGCGGATCGCTAAAAGCGTCAAAGATACGGATAACCAGGAATAATGTGCCAACCACCCCGGCATTCAGGCCATAAACATCGGTATAAAACCACGTCAGATATAGCGCCAGGACGCTCCATATCATTCCCGACCCGGCGTCACCCATGCCGTAGCCGATCTTCTCCCTGAGCCCGAGCTTTTCATAAGCGCCTGGCTTTTCCATTGCGGTAGCAGACATAAATACACCTATTTTTTGTTAAAAGGAGCCCATGACGCTAACGTTGCGCCATTACTAAATACCTATCCCTTACAGGGAGGTAATATTAATCTTTACGCTGCTCTCGCGGATAATTAACCGGGAGACGATTTCATGCATTTCAATACTGTCCGGCTGCTGTTGATGCTTTACCATCTGGAACGCGAGGTGAGCAATTTCATTGACCGGCTGTGCCACGCTGGTAATTTTTTTGGTTTGCGCCAGCAGGGTATTATCAAAACTGGCAATAGCGATATCTTCTGGAATGGAGATACCTTTTTCTTTAAGCCCATCGATAATATAGTTGGCAGCAATATCGTTATAAACCAACAGGCATGAACAGGTACGATCTGGCTCGCTGAGCTTCTCGATAATGACATCAAGAATTTGAATATGCCCGGAAACTCTCTCACCTTCACCTTTGGTTATCCAGAACGAATTATCTTTGGCGAGCGTTAAGCCGTGGCTCGCTATTTTTTTGCTATACGACGATACCTTGCGATTATCAACGCCTTCCTGGGCAACAAAGCCAAATGAAACATGACCCGTGTGGATAAAATGTTCCGCAATGCTTTCCGCCCCGCGATCCTGATTAATCGAAACGGAATTAAAGAAGCGGGACACCTGGGTGACGATGGCGACCGGGATGCGGGTAATGGTTAACCATTCGGAAAGTTCGGCCTCCGCTTCCGTCGGTACCCATAACAAACTGTCAATGCCCATTCCCACCAGGGTATGAATAATATGTTTATCCTGCTGCGGCTGATTCTGATGCGTTTTAACGATCACCGATTTGCCAATATACCGGGCCTCTTCCTCCACTGTCGCCAGCAGTTCACAGAAGTGAGGATTCATCAGATTAGGCAACACCACACCAATCAGCCCTGAACATTTACCGCTAAGCTGAAACGAACTCTTACTGGGCACATAGCAGAGATAATCCATCGCATCGCGTACCGCCTGCCGGGTTTCCGGCACCACGCTGGGATGATTGTTAAGCACTCGTGATACGGTCGCCGTCGAGACCCCCGCTCTTTTCGCTACGTCTTTGATCGATGCCATGATGATTGAGTACGCCCCCTAACACTGGTGCTTACTATAAATTGTGATCGCGATCGGAAATGTAAGCCAGTTCACATGTTGCTTTGTTACATGGAAGCACGTTCGGCCTTCTCAATTTAGCTGGCTGAGACAAGTTTAATCGGAAGGGCGTGTATGAAAGGGCCTCATCCTTATAATCCATGTAAACCACAACGTTGTGGATTTCATGTTCACTAAGAATGAGGCATTGGTATAATTTTTATATTATTGAAATTATTATCAATAAAAATACTATTCAATAATATGATCGTTGAATACTTAAATAATTAGAAGAAATACTTAAAGCGCAACCGCGCGCCATAGCGATCGTCGTCATCGCTCTGGCTCAGCTTATCGTCGCTATCCAGAATAGAGTAATAGGCCCCAAGATAAATATTAAAATTCTGCATATTCATCACGTTCGGAATTTGATACGACGCGTGGATAGTATGAATATTGTAGGTACCTTCGTCTTTAATCCAGCAGTCGTTCTCGCAAATGACTCCAGCATAATCGCTGATTTTGTTATGCGCGTAGATATAGCCCAGTTCGAAGCGCCGCCACAGCGCGTTCACCCCGGTGGTAAAATCTTTTTCGTTGCTGGCATCCATATAAGCGGTGTTCAGGTTCACCACCACGCCGTTATCCGGGTCGCTCTTCAGGCCGTTCCAGGTCATAGTCAGGCCATAACCTGTGCGGCCGGACTGATCGACGAAGTTGCCCTGCGCATCGTGATAGCCATAGGCGTTTTGCACCACGTTCGCTTCCATGGCCGCCGCCACGGACACTTCGTCCTTCGCCCAGGAGACCACCGGGCGCAGGTAAGCGACGTTCTTTTTCTGATCCATATCGCGACCGTGGTAACCGCCGTCGTTATACAGCGAAGTGCCGTCTTCCAACAAAGTGTTGAGCTCAAAATACCAGTTATCAAGCTGCTTGCTTAGCAGGAAGTTGCCGCCTGCGTCAGAACGCCCGCGCCCCTCTTTCACCATATAGATATAGCCATGACCGTCGCTATACAGGTCGTTGGCGGTATTGCCGGAGTGCTCGACAAAGGTATCCTGATTTAGCGGGAACATGTCGTAAGCTTCAAAACGCCCCACCTTAACCTTCCAGTCATTTTCCTGACCAAAGAAGAACGCGGCATCATCAAGATTCATCGAACCAGTCATATCCGCCAGCGGTTGGACGGTGAACCCGGCAAAATAGCCGCTGTCCGTTTTACGCATACCATCGAAGCCGAGCAGGATACGACCGTTTAAATCCCAGTTCTCGTAGGTTGGGTCGCTACCAACATCAGCGTTAGTCATCGCCAGCAAGCCACGTTTGCTTTCCGCATCCATATTGAATTCCACGTCACCGTAGATTTTCAGATCGCCATAGCCCGTTAATTTCAACTCCGGCGCGGTCATATTCTTTTTACTCTCTGCAGCCGGAGCCACGCTTTTAACCGCTACGCTGGTTTGTGCCGCCTGAATAGCGGCATCCTGTTGCGTCTGTAAATTCCGAACCTGCTCTTCCGCTACCGTCGCCCGATTCTCAGCGGCGGCAAGCCGCGCTTCCAGTTGTTCCATACGCTGTTCAAGAGTCAGGTGATTATTTTTTGCTACCGCTGAACCCGTTATTAAAGACAAACCCATGGCTATCGATAATGCTTTTTTATTCATTTTTATTTTCCGGAGGTAAAAGAGGGCCAGGTGAGTCATAAACTCACCCGTATTTATTTTTTGTTTTTTATATCAGGCAGATTTTTCTATTTTATTTTGGCTATTCACCCCGCAAACAGTTGATATTTATTCTTATCCTCATCGCTAATTTCTCTTAATATCCGACAAGGGACGCCAGCAGCGACGACATTCGCTGGTATTGAGCGATTCACCACACTTCCGGCGCCGATAACCGAGTTTTTACCAATAGTGACCCCAGGGTTGATAATCACCCCGGTGCCAAGCCATACGCCATCCTCGATGATAACCGGCTGCGAGAATTGCTGCTGGGTGTGGCGCAGATCCGGATGAACCGGATGGCCCGCGGTGGAAATAGTCACGTTGGGCGCAAACATCACGTTATTGCCGATGATAATGTCGGCATCATCAACCAGCGTCAGGTTGAAGTTGGCGTAAAAATTATCGCCGATAGTGGTGTGAGTTCCGTAGGCAATATTAATCGGCGGTTCTATCCAGCACGCTTTACCGACGCTGGCAAACATGCGTCGAATAATATCGTCTCTTAATTCCTGATTAAAAGGATGCGAGTGATTGTACTCATAGGCCCGCGCCTTGCCCATCAGCCGCTGTTCCGGTAAACCATATCCTGAATCAAGATAGAGCTCGCCGCTGTTCATTCTTGCTTTCATATCCATAGTGCAAATTTTCCTCATCTCTCCAGCACATCCCTGTGCATTATCGACCTGTTTTCTAAACCGTCATGGCGTTATCGCGCATCTTTTCCGACGTGGCCTTGCCCGATAAGGTAAAGGCGGATATCAAGGTGACGGTCAGGGCGATGCCGCCAAGGATCATATAGGTATCCTGGAAGCCGATACGGTCATACATATTTCCGGCAAAAGCGGAGAGAAAAATCGCCGCCACCTGTTTGGAAAACTGGAAGCCGACCAGGTAAATCGTCGCCGACAGCCGAACGTCAAACACGCCGGTAATGTACTTAAACGCCCCCACCAGCAGGAACGGGACCTCCAGCGCATGGAGCATTTTCAGCGCCACCACTTCAGCGGCCGTCGTGGCGAACGATGAGCCGATCATCCTCGCCGCCATCACCATCCCGGCAATCAGCAGCGTATTCTTCGCGCCGATGCGGTTAATAATCCACGGCGAGCTGAACATGATAATCGCGTTGCATATTTCCCCGGCGGTGGTCGCGAAACCAAAGGCGCGGGTGCCCGATTCCGGCGTGGCGAAGAAAGATTTAAAGAAGGTGGCAAACTGCTGGTCAAAGACGTCATATACGCAGGCGACGCCGATAACGTAGAGAATAAACATCCACATTTTGCGCTGACGGAACATGCGCACGGCGGTTTTTAAATCGACCGATGATCGGTTAGCGCCCAGCGAGTCCATCACCTGCGCGGTCTGGCTGGCCTGCGGTTTCGCGATAGCCACCAGTACGACCAGCACCAGCGCGGCGGCTGACCCCATCCAGAACACCCACTCGGGGTTAACGCTGAATAGCATCCCCGCCGTGGTAGCGCACAGCGCCCAGCCGAGGCAGCCAAAAGTCCGCGCCTTGCCGTATTCAAACCCGCTGTTGCGGCTCACACGCTCAATATAGGCTTCCATCGCCCCGGCGCCGGCGGAGAAAACAAAGCCGATGTAGGCCCCGCCGCTCAGTGCCCCGAGCCAGATATTGGTTTTCAGCAGCGGCGCAAAGACATAGAGGAAAAAGGGGGCGATCAGCACCAGCAGCACGGTCACGATCCACATCAGATGCTTTTTCAGCCCCAGCTTATCGGAGATCACGCCCAGTATCGGCTGAAAGCAGATAGCGAACAGCGACAGGCTGGAGAAAACAATACCGGTCTCGGTTTTATTCAGGCCGATGACGTCCGATAGCCAGATCGGCAAAAACGGAAAGCAGGTGGCCATAATGAAAAAGTAGAGAAAGAAGAACAGCCCGAAAATCCAGAAATTGGGGTTGTTTTTATGGGTACAGACGGTCGGGTTCATTGTGTACTCCTCAAAAAGGGCCGACGCGCGGCCCGTTACCATCACACGCGTTGCAGGCCAATCAAAATGGCGCTTTCCGGGTCGAGGATTGGCAGCGCCAGCCCCGCCTGTTGTAACCACTCGCCGCTTACGGTCTGCGGTGTCGTCATCCATTCCGGCAGCTTACGCATCGTATGGCCGCCCTCTCCCGTAATCTGGATATCGGGATGGTCGAGAAGCGTCACCCGGTAGCGGGCTCCCGCTTCCAGTCCCGCCACGCGCAGCGGCGCCATCAGGGTGTAGTCCGGCATCGCCAGCTGACTGACGAGGAAAATCGCCTGGCTCTTATCCTCACTCACCACGCCGTGCGCGAGGGTTGTGGCGTCCGGCATATCGATACGCCACTGCACGCCGTGATGAATAACATCGCGCCACTGCTTGTGTAGCGCCGCGTATTTGCGGTAACCCGCGCGCTCTTGCTCATCGGCGCTCACCGGATCCAGCTCAAGCCCCATATGGCCGAACAGCGCCGTCAGGCCGCGGAAAGCGATACTGTGCTGGCGGAAAGTGGCGTGACAGCGGCGGTTGCCGATGTGCGCGCCCATCACTTCCGGTGGGAAGAAGTAGCTCATGCCGCGCTGAATGGTGTTGCGCTCGAGGGCATCGTTATTGTCGGAAGCCCAGAAGCGATGGCTGCGCTTCAGCACTTCATAATCGATACGCCCGCCGCCGGAGGAGCAGGACTCAAATTCAATATGCGGGAAGCGGGCCACCAGCGTATCCAGCAGGCGATAGAACTGGCGAGTTTGCGCATCGGCGGCGGCTTTACCGTTATGCGCAGGCTGCACCAGCTCGCGGTTCATATCCCACTTCACATAGTCCACGGCGTGCTCGCCCAGCAGCCAGCTCATCCGCTCCAGCAGATAATCAAAGGCTTCCGGGATATTCAGGTTCAGGACAAACTGATGCCGTCCGGGGATCGGCGTATAGCCCGGCAGCGCCAGCACCCAGTCGGGATGCGCGCGGTATAAATCGGAGTTCGGGTTGATCATCTCTGGCTCAACCCAGATGCCGAACTCCATCCCCAGCGACTTCACGTGGTCGATAACCGGGGTCAGACCGTCAGGATATTTTTCTTCATCGAGATACCAGTCGCCGAGCGCCGCCCAGTCGTCGTTGCGCCCTTTAAACCAGCCGTCGTCGATGATAAAGCGCTCTACGCCCAACCCCGCCGCCTCATCCGCCATGCGCATGATGTACTGCGGGTCGTGGTCAAAATAGATCCCTTCCCAGGTGTTGAGATGCACCGGGCGCGCCTTGTTGTCCGGGAAGCGAATAATCTGTTCGCGCAAATAGCGGTGGAACTGCTGGCTCATGCCGTTCAGCCCTTGCGCTGAATAGCTGGCGTAGAGGTTCGGCGTCCACAGCGTTTCCCCTTCCGCCAGCGCCATTTCGCCCGCCAGATAGAGCGCTTCCGCCTGCAGGTAGCGCCGCCCGTCGGTTTTCACTTCCGCCCGCAGGCGGTGGTTACCGCTCCAGCCCAGGTGCACGCCCCACACTTCGCCCTGCATCTCGCTAAAGGCGCGGCTGCCGGTAATCAGCGCCGGAAAATGTTCGTGAGAGGTGCGTCCGCGGCGGTTTTCCAGCACAAAGCTGTCGTGTTCCAGAATGAGACGATGGGGCTGGAATTCGCGGATCCAGCGGCCATGAAAGGCCATCACTTCGCGGGCGCGTTCGGCGACCGGCAGCGTGACGGCCAGGCGATCCACCTGCCACGGCTGCGGGCGCAGGTTGGTTAAGCCATGGCGCACGCTCAGTACGCCGCTGCTATCAAGCTGGATTTCACTGCATAACCGCAGGCCAGCCTGCGCGTCTTCGCTGAAGAGAGTAACCTTCTGCCCGTCCTGCACCACCTCGGTGGTGGTGAACATCGGTGAGGCATCCAGCCCCTGGCGGTGGCCCTCAATACCCGGCGCGCCAAACAGACCGTGCCCCAGTTCGGCCATCAAGGTCACCGGGGAATCGACATCGAGGCGACCGTTGGCCACCGGGCGGGCGATGCTGGCGGCATCCTGCGGCGAAAAGTGGCTTAAATGCGGCCCCCAGTAGATAATTTCGGCGAACGGATGGGTTTTGATCACCACGTCGGCCACTGCGCTTTGCAGGCGTAAAATCGAATCAGACATTAGACATCTCCACAACAAGGAATGTCTTACTGTTGATCCGAAACGTTTCGGACGCCAACCAAAACGTTTCGGATCCGTGATCGAGTTCAGGAAATTAATCTGACGGGCGGGAAATCAGGCGGTTTCGCCGGAGATAAATTCAGGCTGCCAGAGCACCTGGAGCGAGGCGAGATCGTCACCGGCGATTAAGCGGCGAACCATGCTGGCTATCTGGCGACCCACACCCTGGCGGGTGGATTGAATCACCGCGCCAACCGGAGTTTCAATGATGCTATCCTGCGGTAAACCGTCGTAAACCACTAATGCAACACGGTTATCGCCAGTCAGACGCCCCAGTTGAGCCAGGGCCATCGCCGCGCCGTCGCCGTGAGTATTGCAATCGGTGACAATCGCCGTTGGCGGTTCAGGCAAGCGCAGCAGTTCCATGGTTGCCTGAAACCCGCCGCGGCGGGTGGGCGGCACGCTGCGCAGCCAGGTATCCGCCAGGCCCGCTTCGCGCAGCGCCTGCAGATAACCGTTGCGGCGCTGGGTAATAAAAGCCTGATTGTTATTTTCGCTCAGCAGCGCGATGCGTCGGTGCCCCTGGCTAATCAGGTGGCGGGTGGCGCGATACGTTCCCGCCTGGTTATCGAAATCAAACCAGGCGTAGGGCTGCGGCAGGCGGCTGCGGCCCAGCGCCAGAAAAGGAAAGCCGGCGGAGAGCAGTTGAATCAGGCGCGGGTCGTCATCGAGCGTATGCGCGACGATCAGCGCATCGACGCGGCGGCTCTGCACCATACGCATATAGCCGTGCTTATCGGCCTGTTCATCGTCGGCAATCAGCAGTAAATCAATCTCGTAGCTCGCCAGTTCGTGGCTGATTTCGCCCACCATTTCGAGAAAGACGTTGTTATTCAGCGGCGCGGGGCGCACGGGGAAAACGAGGCCGACGGCGTCGATTTTGCCCATCTTCAGGCGACGAGCGAAAGTATTGGGGCGATATCCGCGGCGCTGGGCTTCCGCTTCCACGCGGGCGCGCGTCTCCTGCGACACGTCGTCATAGCCGTTTAACGCGCGGCTGACGGTCGTTACCGAGATCCCAAGTTCTTTAGCAATGGCTTTCAGCGACATAGGTATGCCTGTCTTCGCGGAAGAATGCGGCTAGTGTCCCGCAATACGGGCATGGCGTCCAGCAACAGCGACAAAGCGCCATTCGGCGCTTTGTCCTGAGGAAAAACTACTGCGCCAGCGGTTTACGCACAAAGAAGCCATAGAGACAGGCGCCAAGGAACAGCAGGCAGCCGCCGAGAATAAAGACATTGGTGAACTGACCGGTAGCATCAAGGATAATCCCCGTGATCACCGGCGCCAGCGCTGCACCGAGAAAACCGCCAAAGTTCTGGATCGCACCGAGAGAAGCGACCTGCTCTTTGGGCGCCATATCCGCCGCCAGCGCCCAAATAACCCCGGACGGCATTTGCGAGCAGAAATAGCCCAGCGTCAGTAGCGTAATCGCGGTACCGCTGTTGCTGACAAACGGAATTGGCATCACAAAACAGGCCGCCATTGCCGCCCCCACCACAATAGGCACCTTCCGCGCCGTTACCGCATTAATCCCTCTACGCACCAGACGGTCAGAGAGCATCCCGCCGCAAAGGACGCCAAGAATACCGGCAAAGAATGGAATCGAGGCAATAAAGCCCGTCTGCTTCAGGCTGAATCCCAGCGACGTTTCCAGATAACCCGGCAGCCACGTCAGATAAACCCAGATAGTAAACATGATGCAGAAGTTGCCGGAGATCATGAACCAGGTCGTTTTATTGCGATACAGCTCGCCCCAGCTAACCTGTGGCTTATCGGCCTCAGCCATCACCACCTTACCGGTGTGGATCAGCATCGCTTCCCGCGCATCCGGATCGCGATAAAACTTCAGCCACGCCAGAATCAACGGTATACCCAGCAGACCCACGGCGATAAACATCCCGCGCCAGCCAACCCACAGCAGCAGAAGCGTCAGCAGCGGCGGCGCGATGGCGTTAGCGATTTGCGAACCCGTATTGATGATCGATGTCGGCAGGCCGCGCTCTTTATCCGAAAACCAGCTTTGGGTGATCTTGATACCAGAGGTAAAGAACGGCGACTCTGCCACCCCCAGCAGCACCCGCAGGCCGTAGAAGAAACTATAGGTATTCACAAATCCCATCAGAAAGGTCACGGCAGACCATAGCGTCAGCGCGCCGGTGAACATCTTCTTTGGGCCGAAACGGTCGACCAGCCAGCCGGCCGGCAGGTTTGCCAGCGCATAAGGCCAGAGAAACGCCGATAGCAGCAGACCCATTTCGGTTCCGGAGAAACCAAACTCCTTCGAAATGGTGGTATTAGCAATACTCAGGTTGGCGCGGTCAAGATAGTTCACCACCGCAGCCAGCAGCAAAATCAAAATAATCCCCCAGCGCCGGCGAGAGAGTTTCGGCGGCTCGATTACCGCCGAGGAAGTCTGATTCACGGTGCTCATGCCGATACCTCCAGTAATGCGCGATCGATTTTGATGACCGCTTTGCGCAGATGGCTAACACCACCGCCCAGAGGATGGCAGCAGGGGCGATGAATATCTTCCGGGAAGAAAATCGCGAACATACCGGGGGTTAACGTTACCTGCGTCTCTGCTTCTTCTACCCGCCAGAACATGATGTCCTGCTGCGGCGTTCGATCATCCACAACGGTATGCAGACCGCTTTCCACGCGGCTGACGCCCATACGCTCATGGCCTGAAATCAGGTACTGAATATCGATAAACTGACGGTGCGATTCCGGACGAGCCTCGGCAAAAGGCATGCTATCCATCTCCTGTAGCAGGCAAAAGAGTCGGTCAGGGATCAGGTCGATTTTTCCCAGCGTGAAATCCTGAAAATCTTGCTCTGCAAGAAAAGCCAGCGCCTGGCGAATAACCGGATGATAAGCCATCGACTGTGCGGGCCATGCCTTCAGACTGGTTACGATCATAATGGCATCCTCCGCTTAGCCCACGATACGCTGACGCCACTGTTCGGTTCCGGCGCGAATCTGGTCGAGAATCACCGTCAGCCCCCAGTACTTATTCAGCACATCATCTTTATTAACCCGGCAGGTGATACTGTCGAAAGTCCCCAGACGCTGATGGTAGATTTTGGCGTTTTTCGGATAGCCCAGCGTTTCGCTCACCGCCCCCAGAGAGAGGAAAATCGCCAGTTCATCGGCCAGTGCGCGTTGGTTTTTCCCCTCTCGCCACAGCCAGCTATATAGTTCAGGGTGAAAGTTGGTAAACACACCGCTAAAGCCCTGTGAGCCCGCCAAAATCGCTGGCCAGGCAATCGCCGCGTTGGCGTTAATGACGTTGAGCGGCGTGCCCTGCGCCAGACGTACGCGACGTTCAACGGTCGGTAGATCGCAGCTCACATCCTTCAGCACAACGAAGCGCCCGCTATTGGCGCACCATGTAAATTCATCATCGGTAAGCAACCGGCGATAAGGCGCCGGACACTCGTAAAGGCCGAGCGGTAGCGAGGCTGGCAGCGTTTCCAGCAACGTATTCAGCACTGCATAGAAAACGTCGCTCCCCTCATTACGCGGATCGAGATGGTTAGTCACCAGCACCAGGGCATCAATACCGGTCTGCGCCATCGCCAGCAGCTCGGCTTTTTGCGCTTCAATATCATCACTGATATGGCCAGAAGCGATAACGGGAATGCGGCCGTTAACGCGCTGTACCACAAAACGCGCCAGCTCAACGCGTTCTTCTAAGGAAAGGAACTGCATTTCGCTTGATTGACAGACGGCAAACAGCGCATCAACGCCCTTCTCCAGATACCAGTCGATTAATTTCGCCAGCACCGGATAATCTATCCGTTCGTCAGCGGCAAATGGCGTCAGCATTACTGGGACAATACCGTTAATCGTTTTCATATTGTTTTTTCCTGAGTTCAGAGGGTACGGAGTCGTGCGTTTGCCTGTTCAAATTCAGGCATATTGGATGCCCCTTCCAGCTCCACGGCCAGAGAGGCGAAGGCGGAGGCCCAGGTAGCGGCCTGCACCAGACTATTTCCGGCGGCAAGCGATGCGGCCAGCGCACCGTTGAAAGCATCGCCGGCACCGGTGGTATCCACGGTGACGGCTGGGAAAGCGCGTATATGACTGAACTGGTGGTTATCCAGCAGCAGCGCACCGCGCGACCCCATCGTAATCAGCACTTTTTTAGCGCCGAGTCTGGCGATACGTAGCGCCGCTTCTTTTGCCGTATCAAAATCGCTAATGTCGATTCCCGATAATAAAGATGCTTCCGTTTCATTCGGCGTAATGACATCTACAAAGGGGATGCTGGGGATAATTTCAGCAGAATAGGGGGCGGGATTAAGAATAACTTGCTTACCCAGCTCATGCGCTATCTTGATTAGTGAATGAGTAGCATCGAAATTATTTTCCAGCTGAACCAATAAAACATCTGATGAAGATAATTCCGGAATAATTTTCTGAATTTCACTATAGGTAATAGTAGTATTTGCCCCGGAATAAATAGCAATCATATTTTCGCCGTTTTCCTGAGAAACATAAATAATCGCATTACCGGTTGGTTCACTCTCTGACTGATAAAGCGTGTAAGAGTGAATTGCAGAGCGAGTTAAATGATCTGCTGCTAAATGACTGAACTGATCTTTACCCACCTTGGCAACAAAATGCACCTGAGCACCGGCTTTACTGGCGGCCGTTGCCTGGTTTGCACCTTTCCCTCCCGGTCCCAGGCTGCTACCCAGCGCCATTAGCGATTCACCGCCTCGCGGGAAGCGTTCCACCTTCGCCACAATGTCAACGTTGAACGAGCCAAATACACATACCTTACCCTGCATAACTTTTCCTTTTTGTCGCTCATCGCCTGGTGATTTACGGTGATTAAGAGGTTGCAGCAGCACCTCAAAACTATCACCGGTTTCAGAAATAAGTTCCGCCTGCAAACTACGGCGCGAAATAATTGCTCCGCCATAACAGCGCTGCACCAAGCCCATCGCCGCAAGAGTATTTAAATCACTGCGAATCGTTTCTTTCGTGACATTAAAATGAGCAGAAAAATAATTAACATAACCACGTTCATGTTCATCTAAATATCGTAAAATAGACTTTCTACGTTCTTCAAGAAACATAATTAACCCCGATATCACCGTTGCAGTATACGAACCACCTAAGGGTGGAAGAGTGACATCAATCCCATGTTTCCAGACGAAACGGAAGCAAACAAAAATGAAGAAAAAGAATAAACGGAAAAGCGATATTCCCGGTTCTATAGGAAGTAAAATAATATATATATCATTAACATATATAACGACATAACATTCTGCGGATTACGAATAAATGCGCAGAATGTTATTAAATTTAGTTCTGCTCGGCAATCAGCAGCGCCTGGGTGTCCGGCTCCAGCGCCTGGAAAACGTGCTGCCGATCGGCGGGATAGCAGATGTAATCGCCTTCCCCCAGCTCTTCCGGCGCTTCCGTCAGGCCGACCCGCGCCCGCCCCTGGGTGACAATAATATGCTCCACCGAACCCGGCGGATGGGGGTGGGAAATGCGGTCCGCGCCCGGCTGAGTCAGCAGAAGATAGATATCGCGCCGGGCGCCCGGCGGGCAGGCGGCCAGCAAAATCGCCTGATAGTTCGCCTGCTCGGCGACCACCTTCGTCCCCTCGCCGCGGCGGATAACCTGCGTGGTGTTGACCTGCGGCTCCAGCAGCCGGGCAAAGGGAATATCAAGGGCCACGCACAGCGCCCAGAGGGTTTCCAGGCTCGGGTTGCCGTTGCCGGATTCCAGCTGCGATAACGTTGATTTGGCAATTCCCGCCCGCCGCGCAACTTCGGCAAGGGAAAGGCCGGTGCGCGCGCGCTCACGTACCAGGCTTTTGGCAATCAGGCTAATTGGCTGAGTCATACAGCCCTCCGTGTTTTTTATAACGAACGATTCGTTCGTCTTGAAATGCGATTCTGTTACGTTCATTATAATGGAAATTCGTTCGATATGGCTAAAGAGTATGAAACAGCACTTCGCCGCGCTTAAGGGCGACACCCTCAGAGCAATTGTTTTAGTCTGCCTCGCGGTAGGCATCGTCGGGATGTCCTACGGCTCGTTGGCCGTCGCCTACGGCTTCCCGATTTGGGTCCCCTTTGTGCTTTCGGTTTGCGTCCTGGCGGGCGCTTCAGAGTTTATGTTTATCGGCATTGTCGCCAGCGGCGGCAACCCGCTGGCGGCGGCGGCGGCCGGGCTGCTGGTCAACGCGCGCCATATTCCCTTCGGCGTAACGGTGCGCGACCTGGTCGGCCAGCGCGCCGCCAGCTTCCTCGGCTGCCACATCATGAACGATGAAAGCGTAGTGTTTGGTCTGTCGCAGAAAACCCCCGAGCAGCGGCGGGCCGCCTACTGGCTGTGCGGCCTGGGCGTGGCGCTGATCTGGCCGTTGGGCGCGTTGTTAGGCGCGGGCGTCGGCAAGCTGCTCCCGGCGCCGGAGACCATTGGCCTCGATGCGGTATTCCCGGCGATTCTTCTGGCGCTGGTGGTGCCGGCCTTTAAAAACCGCACCACGTTGATCCGCGCCTGTAGCGGAGCGGCGCTATCGCTGGCCGCCGTGCCTTTCGCGCCGGTTGGTCTGCCGGTTTTACTGTCGCTGTTTGGCCTGCTGACGAGGAAAAAATAATGGGCAATATGACGCTATTTATCGCCGGTATTGCGATTTTGTCGCTGGGCACCTACTTAATGCGTTTAGGCGGAGCGAAGCTCGGCAGCCGGCTGGCGTTTTCCGAGCGCTCCCAGGCGCTGCTCTCCGATGCGGCGACGGTACTGCTCTTTTCCGTGGCGCTGGCGACCACCTTTTACGAGGGCGAACATTTTGCCGGGATGGCGCGGGTGCTGGGCGTTGGCCTGGCGGTGTTCCTCGCCTGGCGCAAGATGCCGCTGATCGTGGTGATTATCGCCGCCGCCGTGGCGACGGCGCTGCTGCGGATAGCGGGTATCGCCTGACCCGGCCTACGAAACCCGAAATATCAAGTAATTACGCAATTCCTGTAGGCCACGAAAGCGAAGCGCCGCCGGGCAGCTGCAGTTAAGGAATTACTGCATTTGTACTTCGAGCCAACGGATAACAGGCGCCATCTCCAGCGGTTTTTGCTGATCGACGGTAAACACCGGCCCCAGCCGCATGGGTTCCGCCCGCTGCGCCAGCTGAGCCAGCTCCGGGAGATACTCTTCGCCCGGGTGCCCCGGCCTGCGATCCTGCAACCGGCTGGCATAGCGCGACACCGCAAGCTCGGGCGAGATGCGGTTCCAGATCTCCAGAACCTTTTCAACGCCCGCCTGCTGCAGCTGCCGCTGCAACGTTTCGCGCGGCTGAAAACCAAACCAGGCGTCGATTAACCAGATACAGCCTGCCGGAGCGTGGCCGACGATCGACCAGATGACTTCATAAGCGGCGCAGCCCAGCTGCCGGTTGAAAGATCTGTCGATTTCGCTAAAGCACGCCATAAACGGCTCTTTAATACCGTCGATAGTCAGCTGCGGCAGATTGAAGGTTGCCGATAGCTGCCGGGTGACGGTGCTTTTGCCCGAGGCGGGAATGCCGTTAATTAAAATCACCGTTTTGCAGCCGGGTGTGAGATGTCTGTTCATAACAACGCGACGACCTCCTCTCTGCTGCTGGCGGCCCGCAGCTTCGCCATGGTCTCGTTATTATCGAGCAGGGCGATAATCGCCCGGATGCCCTCCTCAATATGGGCATTGCTGTCCTGCGCGCCGAACATAATGACAATATCCGCCTTCTCGCTATCGGCAAAATGAATCGGCTTATCCAACACGACCAGGCTAAAACAGTTACGCCTGACGCCACATTCCGGCCTGGCGTGGGGGATAGCGACGCCTTCATCGAAAACGTAATAGGCGCCGTGGTTCAGGGTATTATCGATTACCGCCTGACCGTAATCCGCCGAGATATACCCTTTCGCGACCAGCGGGCTGGCCGCCAGATGGATCACTTTCTGCCAGTCGGACTCCGTGACGCCGACCTGAATCGCATCGGCCTCTATCAGCAGTTCTTTTATCGTCATCATCACTCCCTAAATATTGCGGCGAATTACATTGCGTAACTCATCAATACGCACAAAGAGCGCATCTATCTCCTGCCGATGACTCTTACTTTTGGCATACACCGCCAGCGCCCGGTTATACATCAGCATTAAGGCTTTCTGTATTTCGCCATTAGCCGGGTTGCCCTGTAGTTCCGCTTCCAGTCTGGCTATTTCCCCGGCCAGCTGACGGGACTGTTCGTCATAATCCTGCGGTGGTTGACTCTCTTTTTTCCACAACGTTTTCAAAGATTCAAACATAGCGAGCTCCTCCCTGACGGACAGCAGGGCAACAAAATACGGTTTAAAATAAGCTTTTATTTAAACAGCGCGATTTTTTCTATTAATACATGGGTGACCGCGTTATTCGCCGGAATTAAAAATTTGCGTACGCTGTCGTTCACTTTGCCTTTTTCAAAGGTGGTTTTACAGCGATCGACCCACTGGACATTCATTTCAGTGCCGACGTTCACCTTGTTAATGCCTTCAGTGACGGCCTGGCGCATATCTTCATCGCTGACGCCGGTACCGCCGTGCAGCACTAACGGCACGCCGGTCGCGGCGCTAATCTCTTTTAGCCGCTGGTGCTGGATTTGCGCCTTACCGGTATACAGGCCGTGCACCGTGCCCACGGAGACCGCCAGCATATCCACCCGGGTCTCCTCCACAAAGCGTTTGGCGTCCTCCACCGTGGTGAAGCAGATATCCTCCGCGGCCACGGCTTTGCCGTCTTCCGATCCGCCGATCGCCCCCAGTTCGCCTTCTACCGTGATATTCCGCGGGCGCGCCATCTCCACCACGATGCGGGTATTGCCGATATTCTCTTCCAAATCCAGATGGGAGCCGTCGTACATCACTGATGTAAATCCGGCATCCATGGCCGTTTCGATGGCGCTAATATCAGAGCAGTGATCCAGATGCAGGCAGGTCGGCACGTTTTCACTTTCCGCTAATGAACGAACCGCATCCACCAGTAACCGGTAGCCAAGATATTCCGCCGTCCCGGTAGAGATTTGAATCATTAACGGGCTATGGCTTTGTTGCGCCGCTTTAAAAAATGCTGGCAGCATTTCAATACAGTGCAAATTAAATGAGCCAATGGCCTTAAAATTTCTTTCCTGCGCAATTTTCAGAATAGCGTTGAAGTTATACAGACTCATGAACATTTTCCCCTTTCGGCTTCGCTGATTTACCGTTTACGAACCATGCCAGTGCGGCAACAAAAACAATGAACAGGGCGACAAATAGCCAGTTATTCTGGAAAGCGTGGCCTAATACCAGACCGGAACTAATGACGTCCGAATCGCTGAAGGTGACGCCGGTAAAACCGTAGCTTTCCAGCATCGGTACCAAAATGGCGGGCAGGAAGGTGATAAACAGGCCGTGAATGACGCCGCCAATCATCGCCCCGCGGCGGCCGCCCAGCGCGTTGCCGAAGACACCCGCCGTCCCCCCGGCAAAGAAGTTGGTTAACAGGCCGGGCAGGATCATCGCCAGGCCAAACATGGGAAACACCAGCATGCCGATGATGGAGCCGACGGTGGTCGCCAGGAAGCCGACGATCACCGCGTTAGGCGCATAGGGAAACAGCACCGGGCAATCCAGCGCGGGCTTAGCGTCCGGGACAATGCGCATCGCAATCCCGCGAAATGCCGGCACCAGCTCGTTAAGCAACAGGCGCACGCCGCTGTAGAGAACGAATACCCCCGCCACAAACTGAATGGACTGCATAAAGGCGTACATCAGGTAGTTAATGCCGTTGGAGAACTGCGCGATATATTCCGGGCCCGCCGCAACCGCGGGGATGAGGTACATCGGCACCATCACTACCGCCATCGCGAGATAGGTATCCTGAAGAAACTTAAAGTTATCCGGTAATTCAAGGTCTTCTGTTGAGCGAGACCCTTTCCCCACCACTTTAGCCACCGCCGCCTGCACCAGATAGCCGATCGTGCAGAAGTGCCCCAGCGCCACGTCATCGGAACCGGTAATGCGCCTGACCACCGGCTGCGCCAGGGCGGGCATCAGTACCGCCATCACGCCGCCGAAAATACCGCCGGTTAAAATCAGCGGAAGCCCGGTCAGCCCGGCTTTATAGCCAATTACCGCGCCGATAGTCGCCATCCACAGCAGCGCCTGGCCGGTCAGAAAAATATATTTAAGCGGCGTCAGGCGGGCGATAATGATGTTGACGGCAAAAATCACCATCAGGGTCAACGCGACTTCGGAACCTAATTCACGGTTGGCTAATCCGGCGATGGCGGCGACATCGGTAATGTAGCCTTTCATGCCAAATCCCTGCGTGAAAATATCGTTAAGGAACGTTAGCGTGGCGACAATAATGTTGATCCCGGCCATCATAATTAAGAAACCGAGCAGCGTTTTAAACGTCCCTTCCGCCGTTTTACCCGCTGATTTTTTTTGCAGAATCAGGCCCAGCATCGCAATAAATGCAATTAATATCGATGCCTGGCCGAGTAAATCTTTAACGATAAACTCTACAAAGCTATTCATAGTCCGCTACCTTCAGGTTACGTTCTTTTAAGAATGCGACGATCTTTGCCTCAATCTCGTCTTTATCCGTCAGCTTATGCAGTACCACTACGCGTTTAATTTCCTCCTCGCTGGCATCCGCTGTTAATATATCGGCAAAGGTTTTTTGCGTCAGAATCATATCTGATTTAAACGCCCCAGCTTCGGAAATAGTGGTATGTTCAATCTGTGCTGGAATCTCCAGCTTCTTTAAAACCGCCTTCGCCGTCATTTCAATGGCAAAGCTTGAACCGAGGCCGCAGCCACATACGCATAGAATTTTCAGCATGTAGGGTCTCCTCAAATTATATTGAGTTGTTTGGCAAGTTTATAATGATGTCCTTCAGTGTCGACCAGACGTTTTTTCATACTAATTAAATCAATCGGAATAGGTTTGTTACTTGCATTAATTATAATGGCTTTATTTTTCATCCCTGACTGAATGCAGCGAACCACTTCACTGGCCATAATCGTGCCCTGGTAAATCTCTTCGCAGGTCGGATCGCCATTGCGCAAACCGTAGCCAACGATAGTTTTACGAATACGCACGCCAATTTGCGGTTCGAGCTGCTTAATCATGGTATCAATGGCTCCCTGAAATCCGGGAGAGTATTCCCTGGTGTAGCCTTCAGAGCACAGGATCACCACGCTGTTCTGCTGTGTCAGCTTATGCTTCACCCGCTCGGCCAGCGTTTCCAACGGCAGCTGCGATTCCGGGATCAGGGCGATATCGGCGTTACTTTTTATCGCGGATTGCAACGTTAGCTCTCCACAATACCCTCCCAGAATTTCGACCATAAAGACGCGGCCCGGTAATGCTCTTCCGGTATTTCTTAAGCGGGAAACCTCTTTAATAATCTGCTCGCAGGCGGTGGAGAAACCAATCGTATAATCACTGCCGTACACATCATTATCGATAGTCATCCCGACGCCAAAGCAGTTAATATCAAATTCGCTCAGCGTATTGAGAAACTGCAGGCTACCGTCGCCGCCGGCCATAATCAGCACATCAATGCGCAGTGATTTAATTTTTTTGGCTATTGTTTCATATTCACTGCGCAGCAACCGACGACTGGTGCGCCCGGAGGTAATGATCGGAATAGAGGCGATGGAGAAATCGACCAGATCGCGCCAGGCCACCTCCTGATGGTTTTTATCCAACAGCCCAGGTATTCCACCATTAAAAATGGTGATATCGGCATTCGCCAGTCTGGCAATCTGGAATATAAAATTATTAATTCCTGAAACATCGCCGCCGCTAATAACAATGCCAATTTTCATTGCCCGTCTCCGCTGTTTTGCCTGCCCACATTTTTCCCTGAGTTCAAGGGCATTATTTGCAAGAGAGATCACAATATGCTGATAAATCTCTGCCAACCTAATATTGACAGCGGGTTTATTAGCGCATTTTGTGTGATCAATATCTCTTTTATAAAATGGGCTCATCTTAACAGTTACGTTTTTATTTTCTTTTATATCATTAGGTTACTTGAGGAGATAATTTCGCCGGCGGGCTGCCCCTTTTCATCTTTAAGCCCAGCGATAATGAAAAAGCAGAAATGTGATAAATAGCGCATTTTTTTACGTCAGGAAGGTTCACGGCGCGTTTATCGCCCCGTTCAGGCTGCCCGGTTCTTCGGCCGCTTGCGGGCGGGGCGCCAGCTTTTACACCCCATCAAATCGGTGGCGATCTTCATCACATTCTAATCAAAACGTAGTTTCATTTTTATCTAATGGCGTAGAAAGTACTCAGTGTCTAATAAAAATAGTAGTGTCTAGTGTCTAAATAAAATCGACGCTATTTTCTACTCTACCCAGGACATTGAAAAATGGCGCTGTCGGCAAAAGAAAAGTTATTCCAGAAAATAGTGACTCATTATGCGCATAAACCCGCGGGATTCACGGCTCAGGACTGTGCGGACTTTATGCAGGTTAACCGCAGCGTTATCAGCCATTACCTTAACAGGCTGTGCGATGACGGCCATCTGAGTAAAGAAAATACCCGGCCGGTGCGCTTCTTTGTACAGACCAACGGTAAGGAAAGCGTTCAGGCATCACTCATAGTGTCGAAAAAGCACGACGCCTTTCAGCCGTTGATTGGCGCACACGGCAGTCTGGCCGAAGCCGTCGCGCTGTGCCGCTCAGCGGTGGACTACCCCGGTGACGGCTTGCCTATCCTGCTCTCCGGAGAGAGTGGCGTCGGCAAAAGCCACCTGGCGACGCTAATTTATCAGTATGCCCTCGAACGCGGCGTTATCGCAGCAGACAAACCTTTCGTTGAGCTTAACTGCGCCGACTACGCCAATAACCCGGAGCTGCTTTCGGCGACCCTTTTCGGCTATATCCGGGGCGCTTTCACCGGAGCCGACCGCGAAAAACGCGGCGCCTTTGATGATGCCGATGGCGGGTTTCTGTTCCTCGACGAGGTTCATCGCCTCTCGGCAGAGAACCAGGAAAAGCTATTTCTGTTTATGGACAAGGGGTATTTCTACCGCCTTGGCGATAACCGTACGCGCCATCCGGCGTCGCTGCGCTTTATCTTCGCCACAACGGAATCTATGGTCACTCCCGTTTTTGCAACACCGATTTTGACGACAAGTTGGCTTGCTTGAATCTATCCGGCG
>PPYE01643456.1_pt1 | contig 88854 bp, 81 predicted proteins | sample 1559881 | NCBI WGS metagenome assembly PPYE01 (sample SAMN08240022, study PRJNA423297) | Human gut metagenome, whole genome shotgun sequencing project.
CAATTACGAATACTATAGAAAAGGAGATAATACAATGCTAACCTATGATGAATTTAAAGAGGCTATGGACAATGGTTTTATTAAAGGTGATACTGTCCAGATTGTCCGAAAGAATGGTAAGATCCATGATTACGTTTTAGACGGTGAACGAGTTGAGCCACACGAAACATTGAGTTTAGAAAAGGTATCAGATATAATAAAGGAACTAGGCGGAGGCAACTAAAAAAGCACCTTATTGGTGCTAGTTCCTTGCCTGCTGAACTCGTAATTAAGCTATTTTTACTTACCTATTTGCTAACTTTTAGGAAAATTGTAAAGCAATCTATAACAACTTTCTTCTATATAATAGCAGATTTTAATAGCTTTTTAGGGTGAATAGATAGCTAAGAAAAACCTAGCTTAGCTCTACTCTATAATATAGTTGAGTTTCTGTAATACATAGATGGGAGAATATAACATGAGTTGTGAAAAAATAATTGAGATAGCTTATGACATTTATTTTTGGCTGATAGTTATTGTTAAATGTTTAGGGTATTTGGCTTTTTGGATGGCTATTGGTATTTTGATTATGGCTTTTTTAAGTGCCTCTGTTTACTCTAATTTTATGTATGGCGAGACTGTTTTTTGGCAGACGTTTTATAACATGATCTTTGATGGTAGAGTTATTATGTCTGGATTGTTTTTTGGTTTTGGTTTTTATGCGGTCATTCAGGAAGTTTGTAAAAGAAGATGATTAGTATAGTCAATATTATTAAGAAAGGATAACTTCTTAGAGAAAGGAATAGTAGAGTGTATACTTTAGAAATCCCTTTGAATACCAAAGGTTACGATGATTTTCTAGCCAAACGTTTTAAATATGGCTACAAGTTAAAACGAGCCGTAACAAATTGGATCAATTGCCAAGAACATCGTCGTGTTAGCTCAGAGGAATATAAGTCTTTGTCTCTACGTACTAAAGAGCTGGCAGAGTTAAAGGAAGCTATCTCTAAAGAGAAAGACAAGACAAAGAAACTTTCTATGAAGGAAACTCATAAGGAGCTTTCGGCGACACTTAAAGCTGATTGGATAGCCTTAAATGATAGATTTGGTCTTAATAGTGGTAAATTCATCCGATATAAAGAATTAGGACAAGCAGCTGCCATGTATAAAAGGTATGCAGAAGAAGGGATAATCCACTGGTCTAATATGGAAATTATTGCTCAGACAGTTAAAGGAGCCTATCTTCAGCGTCGAAAGCAGAGAGAAAGCAGTAATCACGTCTCAGTTGGTCGCTTAGTGGATTTTACGACTTTATGGTACCGTAAATGCAATAACTACGTGACTGATGAAGGGGTATTCTTTGCGACTGGTAAAGGCAGAAACGACAAGTTAATTATTCCTTTTGCTTTTCGTCGAGGCCAAGAGATTAAGCTTGCCTATGCACTGGAATTTCAAAAATTAGCGTTATATGCTCTAAAACGGACTCTTGTTAAGGGAAATGTTTGGAAATACAGTATCTTATTAGTCTTTGATGGTGTTCCTTATGGATTAGACCATGAGCTACCAAATAAAGGAAACGTGGAAATCAAGTTATCTGTTGAGCAGATGGCGATTACTGCTGCGCGTGATAATGAGACTATTGTTTATGATCTCTCCAATGATTTTGGGTATAGTAAACGGTTGGCGGACTTGGATAGAGCTATAGAAAGTAAGCGTCGAGCCTTAAACCCAGACAACTACGATGAAAATGGTGTTCCGAAAAAAGGGAAGAGAGCATGGGTGCAGGACTCAGCCTATAAGAAACTTCTAGACCAAAAACATTATATCTGGCATAAGGTAAAAAAAGCACGAAAGAACCGTTTTGGACGGATTGCTAATCAGATCTTGATGTTGGGTGATACCTTTACTCTTTATCAAGAGGACTTCAAATCCTTGCAATCCCGTAAGGATTATAACCCAGAAGAGATGTCTTGGTTTGACCAGCGAAAACAAAAAGGCTTTGAAATTATGTTTAATGCTCCATATGAATTTGTGGCTATTTTAGAGAATAAACTTTCTTACAAAGACCTTAAACTGAACAAGATTAAACATAAGAAAAAGTGATATTGGATTATTTGCTTGATTCCTTGCCTCAAATGATAAATATGTTATAATGACTAAAAGGTTTATTTAGGAACCTTCAAGGTAGTTTTGAATAACCTTGTAAATACCAGATAGCCTAACCGGAAGCTACGGCAAGAAGGTCGGGAGCTGGTCCATGTCGAGGTTTTGTTACCGTTCTATTTGACATGGTACTAAAACTTCTATAGTGATGAGTTGGGTTGAAATAACGTTTTGTTACCGTTCTATTTGACATGGTACTAAAACATACTTATATAGGACTTAGCTATGGGCTACGTTTTGTTACCGTTCTATTTGATATGGTACTAAAACATAGTCTTAATATCAGACGAATCAGAGACAGTTTTGTTACTGTTCTATTTGACATGGTACTAAAACTTAGAGGAAGGTTGACCTTTAAAGTACATGGTTTTGTTACAGTTCTATTTGACATGGTACTAAAACATAAACTGTATATCATGCACCTTTTAGGTGTTTTTTTATTTTACGGTAAGTCACTTTTATTCTTAGGTTGCTATTTTTTCATGTGTTTGCTATACTAAAGACATAAATTGTTTAATTTATATCTTTTTTTCGCCACACCTCAAATGGTGAACCTTTGGTCACGTGACTAAAGAGAAGAGGAAGCATGGAGGAGGAGATGTCATTACTGGTTCTGTCCCAGCAATAGGCATACCATGTTTTATATGGGTTAAAAGGGAGCGTACTCGCTTTTAGCTATCAGTTAAGCCATCAGACAGAAGAAGGGGCTTAACGCTTATAACAGGTACGAGATAATTGCCTTTCCTTACTTTGAAAGGCTACAACAAACGTTATTAGCAACTAAGCATAACGGAGAAGTTTATCCTATGGTTTGCCATAGGCACGCGCAACCTTGTTTTTGAGACAAGGCTTGCCGGCTTCTTTGTTATGCTTTTTTTGTTTTGAGTTTGGGTAGACAGACAAAAAAGGAAGGCGACATCTCGATGATTAGAGGTGAGGAACAGGTGTTCCCAACTCTAACTTGTCGGCATACGGAGGAGGGCTACGAACAGGTGTTCGGGACTTTCCAAGGTCACTTTACAACAACAACTATTTTTAAGGAGAAAGACATGAAAAATTATTTCAAAACCAGCTCTACTTATAGAGCTGCAAGAAAACAACAGAAAACCGCATATCGTAAAACATTTTACGATGAAATGAATTATATCATCAGTCCTAGTGAGTGGGCTGATGGTGTCATCAGCGGTTTCATAGATCCGAAGACCTCTTGGTCTAATGATCATGTTAAAGGAAAACTTGAGAGAGTTACCCCACGTAGTCATTGGACTAAGAGGGGGTATAAGGAATACCTTGGTAAATCAAGGTATGTTTCTCAGCAAGAGCCTGAAGCGGAAATTGTCGAGATGATGGATCTCGAGTTAGTTTTTTAAAGGAGAAAGACAATGAGAAAATCAATGACGAAAAAAATGAGAATGGTTGATACCTATTCTCCAAAACACTTCAGAACAAGCTCTACTTACAGAGCAGCACGAAAAAAACAGAAAACGGCAACAAGAAAGTCGTTCTTTGATGCAGAGGGCATGATGGTCTCTGCTTCAGAATGGGCTACTTTAGTTCTTTCTGGGGAGGTAAATCCTAAAAATTCATGGTCTAATGATCATGTTAAGGGGTATATCGATTATTTATCCCCACGTAGCCATTTCACCAAGAAAGGCTACAAAGAATTTTGTGGAAAAAGCCATAAGTTTTCTGATGGATTAGATGAAGGGGAAATCGTATTCCTCGACATAGAAGTCGTAGCAGAGGATTAAGAAAGGAGAAAAACATATGCTAAATAAGGTAATTCTAACAGGCCGTCTTGTAGCCGATGCTGAGCTTCGCTACACACCGTCGAACAAGGCGGTAGCAACGGCTCGAATCGCTTGCCCTCGTGATTTCAAAAATCAAAATGGGGAGCGAGAAAGCGACTTTTTCCCTCTAGTTATTTGGGGTAAATATGCGGAGAGTTTCTCAAACTGGATCAAGAAAGGATATCTTGTGACAGTTGAGGGACGTTTGCAAACTCGTTCTTATGAAAACCAACAAGGTCAGCGAGTATATGTGACCGAGGTTAATGTGTCAAACTTTGACAACTTACAGCCTCGTGACCATAGCAACAGCACTTCTTCGCAAAGTCCAGATTTTGGACCTGCAGAAGGGAGCTTTCCTGGTGGCGGAGAACCGTTAGATGCTTCTATGTTTGAAAATATTCCTTTCTAGAAATGGTCTAAGGCCTTAGGAAGAAAGTAGAGAGTTCAGTGATACTGAGCTCTTTTTGTTTTTAAAGGAGAAAAAATGACAGTAGAGTTACTTCCTCCATTGACAGTGGATAATTACTACCAAGATAGGTATTATATGTCCACTTCTCGTTTTAAGGAGTACATCAAATGTCCCTTAAGACAACAAGTTGTTGACTTGTTTTTTTGGCCTGAGAAGGCGGAGACAGAAAGCCTACTTGTTGGTAATTATGTCCATTCTTATTTTGAGACTAGAGAAGCTCATGAAGCTTTTTTGGAGAGGAATCAAGATAAAATCATTAGTCAACGAGGGAAAACCGCTGGCCAGGTAAAAGCCTCTTTCAAACAAGCAGATAAGATGATTGCTGCTTTAGAAAAAGAGGAGCTATTTAATCGTTTGTATCATGGTACAGATGATGAAATGGTGGAGAAAGAACGGATTATCACTGGTACGTTAGAAGGGATTCCCTTCAAGTGCAAAATTGATAGTCTGAATCTTTCAGGCGGTTATTTCATAGACCTGAAAACGATGGAGAGTCTTCAGTCGGAAAAATATTCGACGACACTTCATCGTTATACGAAGTCTCTTCTCTATAACATTGTAGAATATCAGTATACGCTACAAATGTACGTATATCAGGAGTTGCTGAAGCAAACCTACGGTTATGAGTTTACACCTTATATTATGGCGGTTTCAAAAGAACCTGTTCCAGATAAGGAGTTAATTCTGATTGATGATACTATCATTGAAATGGGGAGAGACATCTTCTATGGGCATCTTGAAGTACTTAAAGATGCTTTAGCACATAAGTCTGTCGAAGGATGCGGTCACTGTGATTACTGTTTAACGAATAAGTCGTTAACAACAGCAAAAACAGTGGCAGAATTTTTACAACAATAAACAGGAACACAGTGGTTTAAAAAAGCCACTTTTTAACATTTAAGGAGAAAAACAATGACTGAAACTATGTTGAACACAACCAATGAAAAAAATTTAGTAGCCGAGCTTATTGAAGCTAAAGTAGCTTTAGCTAAGGCGGAAATGCAGTTAGAATGGCAAAAGGCTGAACAAGCTAAAGACCATTCTAAACCGGAGCCAGAGGTTATGGCTCCACTATATGAAGCTTTGGCCAAGGCTCAAGCTGAGTTTAGTACTGTAACGGCAACAAGTAGAGTTACGTTTAAGAACGTTGACTTTAAGTTCGCACCGTTATCCGATATCCTAGCGGCTGTACGTCCAGCACTCAATAAGTATGGTCTAACTTTGACTCAGCAAACCAAACATATCCCGTTTGGGAATGCTAACGGTGTCAAAGTCGTGACGACACTACTTCATGAAAGTGGTGTTTCTTACGACATTGAGTCGGTTCCGGTATTCTATAATGTCAATGACATAAAGAATCTAGGAGCTCAAGTAACCTATTTGCGACGCTACGAGGTGAAAACCTTGCTGGGTATTGAGGCTGATAGCGAGGAATTAGATATGGACAATGTGCCATATCATTCGCAATCAGCTCAACAGACTGGTAATTATGATAATAACCATAATTATCAATCAAATGCCCAAGCGAGAACATCTCGTAAGCCAACAGGTGCCCGCTATGGAAAGACTACTCAGTCAGCGTCGCTCACTACTTCTTTGAGTAGTAGTGAACAGACATCACTTAGTGAGGTTACATCAGCTAACAAAGTTGCAAGTGATAGTGTATCACGAGCAACTAGTGAAGCTGAGTCATCTTCACAAACGAGTGAAACAGCTACTCAGCCAAAAGGGACAAAAGCAAATGCTTGTAACGATGAACAACTGATTCAAATGGTTGCTCGTGGTGAAGAAGCTGCATTGTCTCTTGGAGCAACAGAAAGCCAGTTGCTTGAGTGGTCTCAGATCGGAGAAAGTCAAGGGTTGACTGTTCAACTCAAAGCTTTGTCTGATTTTGTTTCTAAACAACGTCAGCAGGCACAACAACAATAGTAATAAAGTGGTCAAAAGACCCCTTTTTATATTAAGGAGAAAAAACAATGGAAACTATTTTACAACTTTTCAACACGAATTTAACGTACGTTGAACAACAACAAGTTTGGTACACCTTCTTTAAACAAACACTCCCAGAGTGGCTGTTTATCGGATTTGTAGCCATACTTTGCTACGTTATCTTGTGTAACTTACTTCGAAATAAATTAATTTTTAAGTTGGTTGTAGCAATAATATTTCTGATCCCAATTCTCTTTGTAGAAGGGATTCAGCATCTATTTCGTAGTTGAGAAAGGAGGAGAAAAAAATGATAAAGATCATTTGTTATAAAGAGGGAGCAAGAAAACCCAAGGCTCATACAAAGCCTATGGGTGTTATAAATAGTCTGCTTATTAATCTCGGCTATCGCACTAGCATTAGCTATGCGACTCTTGAAGACCTTGAAAAGCTTGAACTTATAGGGATTAACACCATGAGTGAAAAGCAAGAGGGCGAAAGAGTATGGCTAATCGTGTATGATGACGAACGTCCATGTAAGTCTTATACTAATGAGGACGTAAATTATTACAAAGAGTTCGAGGACTATTTTGCTCCCCGTGAAAAGCGTCGTGCAATTTGTCGAGCCTTAATTATGAAGGCGAATGCTATTGCATGATATTAACAACAAGAAAAGAAAAAATGGTCCTAGGGCCATTTTTTTGAGGAGAAAAACAATGACAAAAACTGAAAAAGCCAAGTGGTTAAAAGAGCACTATAAAAGCTACTCACTGAAGTGGTATCTTGAAGATGATGCCAGACTGAATGCGATTTTTAGAAAAGTCTATAATCGCTACATGGCTGACCTCAATGCACGCGCTTCGAAAGCCCAATTGTCTCATATTGAGGACCTGGGCAAACGTATGCGAGAGGTATACGAAGAAGTCTACGGTACTAAGTTTGATAGCGATTGTCGCTTAGACCGTGCAGAAACAAATAGAAAAGTGCAAGCTATCCGCTCTATGTGGGTAGTAGCACCAGCCTAGGAGGAGGTAGTTATGGATAGAATCAGTATCCTACTAGAAACACTACCTCGAGAAAGTACCATTTCTATTTTATATGAGAGTAGTGTTGCTGTTGTAGTTGCAAGGGATAAACAAGAACGTTTACTTTTTAAAGTAACTACAACCGCAGCAGTCGCTATGCAGCTGCAGGCTGAATGGCTTGTGGTTTAACACGTAAAGGAGAAAAAATATGACAAAAATTACTAGGAGAAAAGTAAGGCATCCTAGGGACTTTGGTGATAGAGAGCTATTCAAAAGGGCTTTGAATCACTGGATCCCTTCAGAAAAGGTTGATACCTTGTATTCTGAATTGCAAGGAGATTCTAAGAAGGTATTTAAGAAGGTCTGTGAGTTAAGTATCGAGGAATTGAAAAATTATGGATTAACTCAGAGAGATGCCATTGCCTTTCTTTCAATGCTTGAACTTTTCAAACGTTCAGAAGGTGAGGAAGAAAAGCCAACTTGTGTTACTGGGACTGGATATTTTGCTCAAAGTATCCAAAAAGCCTATGGACATAAGAAACAAGAGCACCTTGTAGTGTGGTACTTGGATGTGCATTGTAACGTTATCGAGGAGCGAGTAGTTTTCATCGGTAGCGTTCATCGTAGTATGGCGTGTCCAAGAGAGATTTTTCACTATGCAGTGAAGAATTTAGCTCGCTACGTGCTGGTAGCTCACAACCATCCCTCTGGAAGTGTATATCCTTCAAGTAACGATATTAATGTTACTGAGGCCCTTGAGGATGCTGCAAAGCTCTTTGAGATGGAGGTCTTAGACCATGTTATCGTAACGAAGGATAAATACTATTCTTTCAGAGATAGTGGAAGAATGCGTTGTTTCTAGGAGAGGAGAAAAAAATGGGGAATATTTCTGTTGCCTTTGGCAAGGTTACTATTTCCGCACCAACATATTCAGATATTGAGGTGCTTGTGGCTACTCATAGAGTAATCAATGAAAAAGCTTGGAACCCTACGACTATAGAAGGTTCTCCAAGTGAAGCGGATTGTATCACAACTGAAGAAGGACTTGTCTCAGTGACACTTCCTTTTACAGCTTGTGGGAACTGGAATATTCGAGAGAATATCGATAGCTTTTTGACTAACATCTTAAAGCAAGATAGTACTCTTAGTGATATCCCAATGTCTGCTACATTTGATTATGTAGATGCAGAGTCTGGTGTGAACTTTATTTATAAAGCAACCGTTATGACTTGCAATGTCCCAGGTAAAGGGGTATCCACTGAACTCTTAACTGATGAAGACCTTGGAGATTATTCCGAGTCTTATCTGAAAGAGTTAGAGGGAGTCTATGATCAAGAGCTAGCTCTAGCAACAAGTATCACAGGAAAGGTGTTATAATGAGTATGAAAGACATATTGGAGAGGAAGATGGCAATGAGAGAAACATTCTTTTGGGACTTCAGTCAAGAAGATATCCCGACGCTATCTGATTTGACTTCAGAGGGCTTTGAATTTGATTGGACGGCCATAAGTTCTCCCAATGCAATTACCAGTGGTTTTGTAATTCAAGGTGAGGTTTCTGGAATGATTGAGTTCACTCCTGAGCCTACTGATTATTACAATTTTATCCATAAGCTGGAGGTGCGAATGGATAAGAGAAACCAAGGGATTGCAGGTGTCTTGCTTGCTTATGTAGCACAAGACGCTTTCAATCGTGGCTTTGAGGGGTTTATGATGCTGATTTCAAAGACAGCTCTTCGAGACTTTTATGTTAGTCGGTACGGGGGCAGTCGTATTGGAAACACTAACCGAGTGATTTTTAATACAGCAGCATCTCAGGGACTCATTGACCGCTTTTTGAAGGGAGGAGTAGACTAACCATGAGAATTGTACAGCAGTTCAAAAACGATTGGAGGTCGTTAGGCTTACCGGAAAAACCATACAAGACACCAGAGGAGATTGAAATGATCAAGAATGGTAATCTTGTCTGGGCTGCGCGTGTTGAGCAAAATTTGGGGCGTAAGTTAACCCCACGTGAACTCGATGAGATGCAGTGGTAGTGGTGAGCCACAAAAACATTACATAGTACGTTATACATCGTATATCGTACATAGAAGAGAAAGAGGAAGGTAGTAGCCCTAGGCTACACCTTCCTCTTTTTCTATGGAGGAGAAAAACAATGACAAAATTATTGGCTTCAACTAAATGCTTAGAAAAAAAAGTTCATCAAGGAATGACCTTGCGTCAATTTTTGAATGAGACTGGGAATAGCCATCTTTTTATCAAGAAGGATGGAATGGTTGCTATCAATACCTTGTTAGTACAAAGTGGGTTAATGCCTATTTCTTGTGAAGAGGCGTTGGTAGCAATGGAAGACTTAAAGATGACTAGTTTAAGGTCACAATTTGGGTTTTTCATTAAACCAACCCAATATAAACGTCAAAATCCAGACGTTTTAGTACGTCTGGGAAACAATCGTAAGGTTGTGTTCCATCGCTATTACTTTGATAATGGCTACATGGCTAACCTAGTTTATCAGGTAGAAGATGATCAGATTGAGTTCTGCCAATCTTCTGTCTTTAAGAGCTGGGATAATGGTGAGCATCATATTACTTATGATACGCCAGTAACAGAAGATGTTGAAGACATCAACACGCGCAAGGAGTTGCTTTCTTTCTTACGTCGTGTTGAGGAGCTTCCTTCTGTTAAGTAGAGAAGTTATGAAAAGCTAGTTATTAACTAATAAGGAGAAAAACAATGACTAAAAAAATCTATGTATACAAAAATAAAAAAGCACAAGAGGTCTTTGCAGATCTTTTTGCCAAAGGCCTTCTTGAAGGCGTTACAACATTCCCTCGGATTGATAACGTTCAATCCTATTCATTCTTGGAACTCTCTTGTCTTTATCTCAAGAGAATTCTGGAAATGAAGCAACGTAGGGTTCAAACCCTATTCGTTGAGGGAAAACCCGAACCAGCACTTGCTTCAGCATTGTTACAAGCACGTGCTATGGGGTTGAATGTTGTCATTAAATTGAAGACAACTGAGAGCAATAGGGAGACTCAAGAAGAGCTCAAAGAGCTTGGTCTTGACAATGTTGTAATGGCGTAAGAAGGAGAAAAACAATGAAAGGAATCACTCAAGGACTTTACTACATTGAAAAGGTTCAACAATATAATAGTAATATTGTTGGCTTTCCGTCAGACCTAATCAATGACCGAATTGCGTCGATTATTGATAGCAAAAAGGTGGATATGCAACAAAGTTTGCGACTTCTACCAGTTAAGAACGTGGTTTTGAAACGAGAGGGAGTATCTAACCTTCCTCCGATTGAGATTCCATTTGAATCTTCACTTTATTATGAAGTTGAAGAAATCAATCCTGGGCTATCGAAGTTAATAATTACCACAGAGCATGCAGAAGCCTTTCAAGAAGCTGATATACGCATGTTGGAAACTCGCTTAACTATGTTACAGCGAGCGAAAGAATGTGGAAATTTTACGACAAGTAATTTTCCAAGTCGTTTTCCAGAGGAAGTAAGAGACGATTTAAGTCAGTTAGATCTTCTAGCTTGGGGAACAAAAGATATGCCAACATATCTTTTCTGTCTGATGGAATCAGCATTAGACAGTTACTGGGGATTTTATTCCTTGAGAGACCTAATGGAGGATGCTAACTCTACCCTTCAGCAAGGCTATAGTCAAGCTGTTTACTGGCTCTATAGTGGAGTCAAAGGTCAGTACGAATATTAAAGGAGAAAAACAATGACTAAACATATTTATACAGCAACATTTAAACGTAAAGATGAAACTGTCTTTACGAAGACCTTTCTAGCTTCAGATTTGTTTGAGGCTGATGAACACGCCTTGGAGTATGCCACTAAGCGAGATATTCTCTATCTTGACTTAGGGCCTGCGGAATAGAAAGAAAAATGGCACTTAAAGTTTAAAAAACTTTAAGTGCTTTTTTTGTTGCTTTTTGATATCTTTTACGAATAGATATATTGTAAAAAATAGGAGGTATATAAAATGATGACTTATGATGAAGTAATAGAAGCGATAGAAAGAGGGTTTATCAAGGGTGATAAAATCAGTATTGTCCGAAGAAATGGGAAAATTCATGATTATGTCTTACCAGGAGAGAAAGTAGAACCTGGAGAAATAGTGACAGAAGTAGACTTAGAATCTGTACTTGAAGAATTGAAGGAGTTCTAGAAATGATGCAGCTTTTAAGCGAACTGGCTCCTCTGGTCTCGCAAAAGGCTTACAAGAGTGATATAATATCCCTATTGAATAGATTAAGAGGAGACTAAAGTAGACAAATGGATTTTTCACTAAGCACAATGGGCCACTTTTTAGGCGATACACTTTTAGGAACTATTATTTGTATGGTGGTAACCTTTGTTATTGTCTACTTGAATATGCGAAAGATAGGCAAGTTGGAGATATCTTTTGAGGAACGTCAACAGAGAGTGATTGTTTTTGAGAAACAATTGAAATTAGTAGGTTTAGTTCTAGCACTCTTGGTATTAACTGGGTTGTTAAGACAGAACTCTGGTTTTATGATCATTGTCAGCTTGTTCTTATCGCAAAATCTCATTGAGATGTCTCGCATTAAAGCAGAAAGATTATTTGGTAAGCAGTAATAGTAGTTTAGACACCATCTCATGATGGTGTTTTTTTTATTGAGATAGACCATTCTGATAAGGCAGTTTGCTTTCCGTTAAATCTGGTTGACAGCATTTACGGTATAGGGGTGTAAAAAATTTAAAAAAAGTTAAATAAAGGGGCCTCTGAGCTTCGAATACAAGACCTGTTATGATATACTTATATCAAGGTTAAGGAATGAGGTTTCTCCCCTCTCCTTAGCCCGACCATTGTTGTTGTAAGGTTAGACGAGATTTCTCCTCTCGCATCTAACATAATCTATTAACTTCTATTAGTTATGAATTAGGGACCTCCCCCAAAGCATAACTATCCTTTCTGTTTTTAGTGTTATGAGGTTTCTCCCCTCGCTGTTAAACTAAAAATAGTCATTGTTTTTCTTCTCCAGAGAAATTTCTCTTGGGAAGAGAGGTAGTCCATTGAGGGCTGCCTCTTTTTTTGTTGTCAACGAAACTTATTTTAAATAAAAAAAACCATCGGAACAACAGGGGGTCCCAATGGTTACAACAACAATATTTTCAAAAAACAATGACGTTTTAAGAAAAAGAAGATATGGAGAAGAAGGAGAAAAGCAACCTCTCCATAAAATTCCCCGAAGGGAAAAACAATGACTGTGTTTAGTAGTACTCCTAAACACATTTTTAGTATAGCTTATTGATGGGGTTATTTCAAGGCAAGGAAACCAGAATAAGGGTAATTTTATCTCAAAAGTCAACCTATGTCACTAGGTTGCGACACCTATATAAAATAGCCTATCATGGCTTCATGGTAGAATTTAAAGATTATGAAAATACACAAGGGCTCGAAGAGCTGGAAGGTTGGCGGTATTTTCCGATTAGAGCAGCAAATAGGATTAAGTCCTTCTGGGAGAGCAACAGCGTTCTCTCTTACTTGAGGCGACATCGGTTAAAACGAACGATGATCATTAGTTATGCATTACTAGGAACTATGGTATGGACAGCTACATCTGCTTATTTCTCTCCAACCCGAGTTACTTACTTAGAGTCACAACTGCAGGCAACACAATCATTTGGTAATGGCCTTGGAAGTATCACAGCAACCTCTATGACTTATTCCTCTTCAAATGGATTGGTCGTTATGGAATTGACAACATCAGATGCTACTAGTGCTATTAAAAAAGGGATTAATACCGAAAATCTTGATTGGCAGGTTTTCTTGCCAAGTAGTGTTAAGAATCCTGAAGCAGTGACCTTAGAAGTCATTCCGTTAACCGGAGATAAGGTGTATCTAGTCATGCGTAATGTGCCTTCAGATTATACGCTCATGGTTATTCGTGCGACAAATAAGACACCGAACTCAAACAGTCTCAAGATTGACGTTCAAGAATACAATGACTACTTATCATCAAGTTCTAATGACGCTTCAGTTTCTAAGCAGAATAAACAAAAAGATAAGGAAGGGAATAAGAACTACGTTGATTTCTTTGTTACTCCTCAAAATGAACTCTTCAAAAACAAATATGTCAAGAATTTGTCTCGTGAGAAGTTTGCTCTAAATATTTTTGAAGAGGAGTTGAAATATCAGAAAGGTCAACGAAAAGAACTCTTGGCTTCTGCAAAAACACTGGATGACAGTATTAAGGAAGATACTAAGACATTGGAGCAGTTGAAACGTGAGTCAGAATACTTGGTCGGTAACGAGTTAACCGATAAGCAGAATGATATGGAAGCTATCGAGAAAAGTATGGACTCTAAAGAGAAAGACGGAGCGAAAGCGCGTGAAAATGCTGCTTATGTTCAGACAATCATTGATCAGATTGAAAAGAATATTAAAGCAGTTAAGAATGGTACCTACAAGTTTAATTCACCAGTACGATCAGTAAAACAAGATATTGGGGAATAAATATAAAAAGGAAAGAAAGGACTTTATTAACGATTATGACAATTGACGAACAACGCTATTTACTTAACCAAGATTGCCTATTGATGAAATATCAGCGAGGTAACGCTATGAACGAACCCCTTCAAATTTTTAGAGGGAAATGGGCAGACGGTTTAGAACGCCTACATCAAATCATTGATAAAGAAGTTGGTTGGAAGAACTTTCGTAGTTTTGTTTCAAGTAACGTACATCATGACGCTGAAATATCCATTGAGGTAGTCAAGAAACACTTGAACCGATGCCGTATTGAATGTACGGACCTTTTGGATATTGATTTTGGTGAGAAAGGTTCTATTTGTATTCAGAGGAATCAAGTAGAGCTTTTGACAGAGAAATTCCGTTATTTCCTTTATTTTGAAAGTAATATTCAACCAATGATGGATATTGACTTCTAGGGAGGTACTGGATGAATCAAGAAGAAAATCAACAACAAGAGGGGAACTGGGGACTGCCTCGTGGTCTTTACACGCAGGTAAAGTACTACGGTGTTCCTGTAATGAAAGCTTTTATTATAGTGGGAAGCTTTGTTTTTCCGCTACAATTTAAGGATGTATTTTTCCCAAGAGGGCAGGAGCTGAAGTTCCTAATCAATTTAATCTGTACAATGACTTTAACGATTTATTGGATGATCCCGTCTTCGTCTGGTGGAAATAAGTTCTGGGAATTTATTCATGCACACCGTCGGACAAAGAAACGTTATTATCCGATTGATAAGAACTGTTATCCAGAGTTGAGAGATGATGGCTCGAAAAACCGTCTCTACTTAATGGATAAGGCTGCAGAACGTTTAGGAAGGAAGTATAAATAGATGAAGGAGATGACTAACCATAATCTTAGTAAGACTCCTTATATTGACAAATACACAACAGACCTTACTGAGAAAATCAGACCTAAACGTCAAGATTTTGTGGCTTGGGGTAGACAAGACGAAATCAGACAAGTCTTTATCTCACTAAATCGATTAGAAAAAAACTCGCCTGTACTAATTGGTGAAGCTGGTGTAGGTAAAACAGCTATTGTAGAGGGAATTTGTGCGGATATTCTTAACAATAAAGCCCACGTCCCAACACGTTTCCGAAGTAAGCAGGTTAAGCAACTAGAATTATCTGCTATCCAAGGGAAAGAATTTGACCATACTGGTAAAGAGGTGAACATCATTGCTAAAATGGACGGATTGATTAAAGAGTTTATGGCTCATAAAGATGAGTTTATCCTCTTTATTGATGAAGTGCATACCATTATGGGAACTGGGGTTGAGGGAAGTGCTCTTGACGTCGCAAATAGCTTAAAACCAGCCTTATCTCGTGGGGAAATCTATCTTATTTCAGCCACCACAGCTGATGAGTTTATGATTATTGAACGAGATCCTGCAATGGAACGACGTCTACAACCAGTTTACGTTGATGAACTGGATAAAGAGGCGTCGATATTGGTCTTGAAAAAACGTCGTCCCAAGTACAAACGAGAACTTGACATTGAAATTCCTAATGATGCCATTAAGGCAGCAGTAGAATTATCTATTCGTTATATTACGGATAAAATGCTTCCAGATAAAGCTATTGATATTATTGATGAAGCTTCAGCGACTGCAAATATCGATGGGAAATCAGAGATTACCTTAAGAGATATTGCGAGTGTCATACACCGTAAAAAAGGTATTCCTATGGAAAGTCTCCTACGCACGTCTTCAACTCCAGTGGATTTTGCGGAAGGGATGCGTGCTGTTGTTAAGGGGCAAGATCATGTGATTCGAACCATAGCACGCCTTATGTATAAGGGAATCCAGGGAGGACAGAACAAGCGAAGGCCTCTTGGAACTCTTCTTCTACTTGGGACAACAGGTACAGGTAAAACTGAATTGGCGAAACAAGCAGCCAAACAACTGTTTGGTAGTGAAGAAGCGATGATTCGGTTGGATATGTCAGAATACATGACAGATAATGCCGTTGTTCGTCTTATAGGAAATGACGAGCGAAAAGGTGACTTAACGGAAAAAATTAAGAAGAATCCCTACTCGTTAGTTCTATTGGACGAGTTAGAAAAGGCTCATCCAGATGTCTGGGCTTTATATCTGCAAATGCTTGATGACGGGCATTTGACTGACGGACGTGGACGAAAAATCAATTTTAAGAATACGTTTATCATTGCAACATCAAACGTGGGGCATAAGCGAATCAAAGATAAATATATCACCTCTGGTCAGACCTTTACAGAAATGAACAAGACTGACTATAAAGAGTTCATGAAGGACATGAGAGACGAGTTAATCAAGATCTTTAAACGTCCTGAATTTATCAACCGTTGGAAAATTGAAGTGACTAATATCTTGACGAAACAAACCATTGATAAGATTGTCTATTCAAAAATGGCAGTACATGAGAGTACTTGGTTTAAAGAGCATCATATCCTTATTAATTATGAGGATATTAAGGATGGTGACCAAACTATCGATGGCAAAAATTACTTCTATGAATATCTTAGTAGTGTCGGTGTTAGCCCAGAAGATGGAGCAAGGCCTTTAGAGAGAACTATTGATGAAGTGTTAACAGATGAAATCTTTGAGCAATTGTATTTCCTTGGGCGAAAGCCAGAAGATTACTTTATAGTTGACGTGTCTCTATCTGGACATGCACCAGGAACGTTTGCGAATGGGAACTCAGGTAGAAAGACAGTTCAAGATAGGCGTCAGACGCATATTAGTGTCAAACGGATACCTTCAGAGGAGTATGGTAACTACTTGCTTACTTCTTAAGGGGTGTCACTAGGTTGTGACTCGTAGATGAAATATTGTAGACTACAGATATTAAAATTTAAGGAGGCTGTTTTGAAAGAAAACACATTTTTGAACAACGTAAAGACAAAGGCATCAACACTAGGAATGACTGCTTTGTTAACGTTAAACTCTGCATCACTTGCTTTTGCGGAGCAAACTGGAGGAAATGGGGCTGCTAATCCAGCTAATGAAGCAACAAATACGCTTAATGACGTTGCAGGTATGTTGCGTATTATATTCCCAGGAGCTGCAGTAGTATTCGGTTTAGTTGCTTCAGCCTTGTTAATGATGGGAGATAAGAAACGAACAGTAGCACTTGATTGGCTAATGTGGATTGCAATCGCACTATGTGTTGGTTCTGCGATAAGTACAATCGTTACTTATCTTTGGCAACCAAAATAAGTCTTTAAGAGGTATACTTTATGGAAAAAGAATTACTTACCATAAAGGGGAATCGCAAGGTATTGTTTCCCGATGCCTTGTTTCTTTATATCGAGTGGAAAGGAAATGCAAATCCTAAAAAGGATGAAGAGTTAGCGGACATCATTGATGACTTAGATACTGAATATTTCCCTAGTAATAAAAAGGAAAGTATTGCTCAAAGTCTACCATTTCTAACTTTTAAACAAGCAGAATTACTTTTTCGAGAAATCAAAAAGCGTTATTCTGAATTTACCTTAAAAGGAATTGCCCTTGCTAGTCAACCGATGGAACAAAATGGTCGTGTCACACGACCAACTACGGGAGTCCCTAGTATTGAAGGACAACCTCAGATTACCCCTTTTGTTATTACGAAAGATTATAAGGAACTCGTTACCCCACTCATCGAAGAAGCACACCGTGATAAACGGTTTGAGAAAACAACTTATGAAGGTATCTCCAACTTTTTCAGTGGTCCAATGGGGTTACTTCCATGTTATGCTGAAAGTTTAGGCTTGTCTCCTGTTGATATGCCACCTTATCCAAAACCAGGAACGATTGAAGGAGAACTTCCAAATCGTCTTATGTCAAACAAGGATAAGCATAAACAGTCAGTCGCTGGAGCCAAGAAACGGAAGGAGAAAACAGGCAGAGTGTATGAAGATGAAGAAGTAGGACCACCAAGTAAGTTGCCATTGATTTTGGCCATTGTCTCTTGTACGTTGTCAGTGTTCTTATTGTTGATGCTAATGGTCTATAATAGTAATTTCACGCGCGTCAAGAAAGAGCTTGTGGCCACAACAGATAAAGTTGAGCGTCTTACAATGATACAAGATCATGAACATGAAATTGATGTCATGGCTCGCTATTTCTTGTCATACTATTATTCAGGAGACAAGGATAAGCTTAAGGCTTACTTGGATAATAACGACGCTAAATTTACTAACCCAGAGGTAGCGACTGTTTCTAGCACAATGTTAGAGAAAGTTGAACTTGTTAAGAATGAGAAAGATACCTATGAGGTTACATACGTTGTTGGTACAACGGATGAGGCTCAAAAAACGACAGTTCGTCGAGTTACTTTCAATGTTAAGAAAAAACCATCAGCTACTCAAGGTTGGGTGGTTACAACTGAACCGACAACAACAGCATTTGCAACTCCAACATCTCCTTCTACTGAAACTTCAGCTGAAAAAACTGAAAACAAGGAGGGATAACCTATGGGTGCAGAAGCAACAATTGAGATTGAACAAGGGAAGGTCTGGCCATCCCTGTCAGATATGATCTCTCAATCTAAAGATTGGCCTAATGAAGTTGGTTCTAAAGGTTGGGGAGGTGACAAAGACAAGGAACTATTATTGGCATCCTTTTATGCACAATGGGACCAATACCTACATCCAACAACTGGGGTATTTATAGCCTTTGGCTTTATTCCCGAGATGCTTTCAAAAGGTATCTATAGTTTTAGTTATGCGATTGAGAAAGCATACCTCAACATGTTTAAGTTATTCGGGATGTTTGACTATATTAGTCAGTCCGATAGCTTTGTTGGGCAGGTTTATAAGTGGCTTCAAATCGTTGGCATTGCCTTATTTGTTCTGGTAACGCTCATTCGTCTTATAATGGCTATGGCAGGAGCACCTTTCAGGTACCGAGAATTCTTCAATCATATTATGCTGGTAACATTTTCTGTAACTGCACTTCCGGTGTTTGCTTCAAAATTTGGTAGTGCTATAGCAAAGGATACCGTGGGACTAGCCTATTATGACATAACTGGCAGTGGTCAAAGTGTTTCGCTTTCTGTAACCCCATTTAGGAGCAATACGGTTGACCTCGAAATGCTGTATGCAATGGATTTTGATACAGATAAGTTAGGCTATAATGAAGATACTCATTTTATAGCGGGTGATAAAAACTGGAATACCATTTCAGATGGTAATATTTGGTTCACCAATTTTACTGAAACCTATGGACCAACCAATAAGGCTATGTTGCAGTATTATTCTGGACGTGAAGGACGAGTATCCTCAATAGCTAAGTTCGTAGGAGTGCGAGAAGACGGTTCGGTTGATTGGGGGCAACAAGTAAAAAATGGTATAGCCTTATCTAATCCAATAACTGCTCTTCTTCAAACCAGTAAAATATTTTTTACTGGTTGGAAAGAGGAATCTGAGTGGAAAGATAATCAGGCAAAATCACCTTACAATGGATTCTCTGATGTAATGAGGTCCACGCTTAACACTATTCGTTATGCAGATGGTAAGATAGCCTATGCACGAGTCACTACTTCAAAATCAGGTTATTTCCTTGGTTTTGATAATACTGCTTTCTTACCAACTTATGCTCGCTATAAGGTTGATTGGATAGCTCTGATAACTCAGCAAATTATTCTTTTGCTTCTTCTTGTCGGATTGCTAGTAACTACGGTACGAGTAATTTTCAAAACGCTTATAACAGTAATTATTTCACCACTTGTTTCTTATGCAGCAGTTGGAAATAGTATGAGAATCTTGGAAGTTTGGCAGGAAGTTATGACAGGAATTGCTGCCATCTGGTTCCAACTACTATTCGTTAAAGTAGCTCAATGGTTCTTAATTACTTATAGCGAAGTGAAACTCAATCTAGGTTCAGGAGCGTCTGCTGCTGCTAAGAAAACTCTGGGTGGAAGTTTCTATGACGGATTGGATCCATTCCAACATGCTATTGCGACAATTGCGGTTTATCTTGGTGTTTATCTTGCGGTTTCTCAAGGCTCAAAAGTTTTGGAACGCTGGATAGGTATTGATACTAACCTTTCAAGTGGAACTAAGGCTGGAGTCGCTACAATGGCTGTTGGTGCTATGGCTGCTAGTAAAATGGGTGGTGGTGCTAGAAACTTCGCTGTAGGTAGGTATAATCCAACTACTGGCAGACGAAATCAAAGTGGCTTTAATCACCTCAAGAATAGCGTTGGTAGTGGTATCAACGGTCTTAGGGATGCTGGAGGTGCAGTAGGAGCAACTGCAAACAATATCCGACGAGGTGCCTTAACTGCTGCTGGTGCTACTGCTGGTACTGTAGCAGGTACTTGGAATGCAATGGCAGATAGAAGAGCTCATGGTCTTAAGTATAGAGAGATTGTTGGTCAGTCAGTGAGTGCAACTGGACGCAATGTGTCTAGAAGATTCAAAGAGACTGTTAAATCTGGTAAAGAAGTTGTCGGAAATGAATTCAGGAATGCTGGTCAATCCGTTAAGAGAGACTTCTCAAGCAGTTTCGGGAAAGGCTACACAAGCTCTAGAGATAATGTTAGAGATAAAATCTTAAATAGTACTGGTGGAGCAGGAAGAATTACTCCAAAGGGGGATACTTCAAACATTACTCCTCCGACTCAAAGCTTACCAAAGAAAAATAGCTTAGATAGTGATAGTCGATTCCAGAAATTTGATGCTGGAGAAGACGGTGAGTTGTGATAATAGTCTCAAAAAAACAAGCCTTTAATATGGCTTGTTTTTTATTTCTTAACTAAGAAGAAGAGGAAGAATGGATTAAAAAGACTGATGATGAATAGGATAATTCCACAGATAATGAATAAGCCAAATACTGGGAAAAAGAAACTAGAAACAGCACCTACTAGGATTCCTATTGAGTGGATGATGCCGTGAAGTGTCATGAATAAACAAAACAGAGCAAATATTCCAGTTAGAGACAAAGAAAATTTAAACCAAATCGTTTCTGCCGCCTCACTTATCGTAGAAAAAAGAAGCGTAAGCAAGAAGCAAGCGATACCAATCAGGACTGAAAAAAGTAACCATTTAAACGAGGTCCAAGTGCTTATATAAAGTGAAAAATAAAAATCTTGTAAAAAGTCTAGCATCCTAAAACCCTCCTAAAAAAGATTATTGCGTTTGTATTTATTTGATTGTAACAGTTTTTAAGTAGCTAGACAAGGACAGAGAGCCCTAAATGGAAGTAAATAGTCAAAATCATGGAGAAGTATGAGTAGCTAATAGGTGTCACTGGGTTACGAACACCCTATAGTGTTTTGTAGAATAGGGAAGAATAATGTTTATGGAGGAAATGATATGCCAGGTTTAATTGAAGAACCAGTATTGACAAAAAAAGAACTTAGAAAACGAAATAAAGAACTTAAGAAACAAGAAAAAGAAGAGGCACGTAAAAGTAAACAAGCTAAGAAGAAGGAAAAACAAACACAATATGAAAGTATCGACCTTGGTGAACGTGCCGGAGAGGAATTTGTGTATGTTCCACTTAATAAGAAGAAACGTAAAGATTTTTTAGACACTGTTGCGATAACTGATGTGAAGTCTATCCTATATGGCTATCCTAATCAACCGATACGATTAGCTAATGGCTATTCAGGATATGTGCAGATTTTTGAGGTGTTTGGGCAAGATATTCAAGCGATGTCTAACGAAGAACAAGCAGCTATTAAAGTAGGATTCACTCTTTTTCTGTCTGGGACTGCCTTTGACATGATGATCCAGACAACAAAATTGCCAACAGATGTCTCAAGTCAATCTAACGAATTGCTACGTCTGCTAGATGAAGTCAAACAAGAACAGAACGCTCCAGAATTGATTGTTAATGATGGTGATGACATTGATACGATTTCACATAAAGAGAGACTAGTTTATCAGCTTAGACAAAGAGAAGATATTTTGAAAACAAAATATCTCGTCCAACAAGTCATTGCGATCAATCAACAAAATATCGAGTTCTTTATTTGGGTGTTTGGAGATACTTTGGCTGAAATTGATTCCAATACACGTACCACACTAACGATTGCCTCAAACCACGGATTTAGCCCAAAAGTTGTATCTGTTGAAAAGAAGGAAGAGTTGTTGACTCAATATTACAACTTTAATGATTCACTGAATGTTTCGCCTAACCAGTATTAGAAGGAGTTTACATGGATTTAAGTTCACGAAAAATCAAGAAATATATTCGAGAGGGTTATGACCTCAATCTTATTAGTAGGATTCAAAGTGATATTCCAGATTTTAAATATGATGATAGATATTGGAGACAAGCAAACGGTTATTATAAGATTGCTCATGTTCCATATGACCGATACCCAGAACACGGTTTACCTGACTTCTGGATGAGCGATTTAATGCTTGTTGATAATGTTATCAGCTTTATGTCTTTAGAACATGCGTCAAATAGCGAAATGTCAGAATTGGCCTCAAAAGCTATCTCTAATATGTTAGCAACGCAAAACACAAAGGCTGCACAAGATGCAGATGATAAGATGCGTATTAGTTCTTTGTTAGACTATCGCGAAAAACTTGGTAATAATGTTCCTTCTAAAAAAATTCATACGCGCTTTTTATTAGCTGCAAACACATTGGATCAACTGGTAGAACGAGAAGCTGACCTCAAGCAACAGTTGAATCAGTATTCTATCTCTTCTTCAGATGGCATGCAAGACGTCGAATATCATACAGCCTTTATCCCAGCTTCTCGTTTGGAAGACACCCCACTACGTCGAAAAGGGCAAGCAGCATCCGTTTGGGATTTAGGTGCTGGCTATCCTTTTAACCATACAAACTTAATGGATACCTATGGTGTTTACTTGGGAGAAACACGTACTGGTGGTGTGGTTAACTTTGACCTTTTGCATGAAGATAGGGAACGTAAAATTCCATCAATGCTGATTGCCGGAGCAGGAAACGGGAAAATGAAACTGTTAGGTAATTTGATTGATACCTATTTTGCTAAAGGCCATACCATTTTTAATATTGACCTTACTGGTAACTTAAAAGAACTTACGGAACTTCAAGGTGGTCGATATGTTAAGATGTCTGGTACTAATAATCGAAATCATATTAACCTCATGCAAATTATTGCGACGGCTTCCTCTGCAGATGGAGAAACAACTGACCAGGTTCAATCTTTCTATGCCCACCGTAATAAACTACGTGCTTTGGCTCAAATTCTTGATCCAGGGTTAAAGAATTCTGACCTCAATAATTTGTCGTCTGCTTTAAACGACTTTTATGAAGACCGTAGTCTGTGGAACCGTAATGCAGAAGTCATGGACCAAGAAGACTTAACGATTACGAATGTTATTCCAGAAGATTATCCGACTCTATCTCATTGGGTAGAACGCTTAAACAAGCTTAAAGAGGATAAACTCGCAGAGGGGAATAAAATTGATGCTGAAAGTTATGACAGCCTGTATAATGCTTTCTCTGGTCTCTTGGGGGATTATCGCTTCTTAAATGCGACCTCACAGTTTGAAGATTTCTCAAATGAACAAGTTGTGACCTTTGACCTCTCTGGGATTCAAGATACTGAACTTCTTAATATTCAGCTTTACCAAGTGTTATCTATCATTTCATCATACGCTGTAGCAAATGGTAGAAGGGTATCTGAGTATTTCCGTAGAGGGATTATCGGGGGTGATAAGAGCCAACGACCTCATAGCATTATTACCATTAACGGAGCACATAAGCTCTTTAATTATCGTTACTCAGAGTCTCTTAACTTTTTAAAGGATTTGATTGAGAATGTAAGTAGTAACTATTCCGCATTTATTATGGAAATGAGTTCATTAGATAACATTCTTTTGAATGCAAACTCTACGGACGCAGTGGACTACGTTTTAGCGACACGCGCGATTTTCTCTATGATGACGTATCGTGTCTTTTCTCAATTAGGTGATTTGACTATCCCTCGTCTAGCAGATGCTTTACAAGGGGAAATGACCGAGAGTGAACTTTCGTCACTTAAATATTTAAGAGATGGTGATTTCTTCCTAAATATTGCTTCTGTCAAGAACTTAGTCTTCAACCATCAACTAGCGGATAATAGGTCTTATGGGAAGTATCCGTATGATGAACATGTTCGCTATGCATTCTTACCTTAGAAATGGTGAAAGGGGGAAATACAATGAACCTACAGCAACCATATTCTGATGAGGCATTCCAACTACAAACTAAAATTCTGACAGAGGATAATCCGCATGATTTGGAAAGAATTGTAAATGATTACTTAGAGATCTTGGCTTACAAAAAGACCTGTCGTGTTGTTGATATTACTTATCAGATGCGAAAAACACATCTTTTAAGTAGTTTATGTGGCTTATTTGGAAGTCAGCAAGTGGATGAGTACTCAGCCATGATTATCTACCAAGAACCAGCTCGATTTGAGTCGAGAATATTTGAAACAGAAGAAGCACCAGAGGAGGAAAATTAATCAATGACCACACTAATGCAAATGTCACTATGGGTTAACAATATAGCTTATGACATTAAGACACTACGTTTCTTTAGGATAGTTTCCTTCATTATTAGTTTAGTTCTTGGTTTGGTTGGTTTTTATAGCTATCTCATGCTCTATCAGACACTTTTATTTGCTTACGGTATTCATTTTATGGCTATTGCCTATACACCATATGTGTTCTGTGCCTTGATTGTAGCCATTTATCAGCTACTTACTGGTAAGAGACGTGAACGTATCAAGAAAGCAAAGCGTATCCTTATGTTTAGTCTTCTTCCAATCTGTTTGATGAATACCTGGGGTTTTATCACACTAGTGACTTGGGGGCTTGCATGGGTTATGACCAAACTAGAATATAACCATAGAAAACGTGCTGTTAAGATCGTATCATTTTTCTCAAAGGAATATTCACCTCTTTTTGAAAAGAGATTGGCTAATCGAAGTAATTATTATGCTTATCAATCTGCTTATCGTCTCCTAGACTTGATTCAGGTGTCAGCTTATGAAGAACTCTATAAGGAAGAAGTGACGGAAAAAGATTATAAAGCTGGTCTCGTTGTTAAAGAGTTACACCGTACTTTCAGAATTAAAGGTGTACCTTTTTCTAAGGTAACAGTAACAGATAAACTCTATATTGCTCCACAAAAAATGCCAATTATTGGCTTAAGGAGGTTTTAATATATGGTATCTTATCGTTTTAAACGAGATGGTCAGTATATTCAACGTGAGCTAGAACTAGATTCTCTTAATGGTTATCAAGACCAAGTCTATCCGGAAAGCCTCGAAGAGCAAGTAGATTATTCAGCGTTTTACGATACCTACTATGGCGGTTTTGGTGAAGACAGTATCTCACGTGAACAAGAGAAAAAACAAGGTCTCATTGCGCGTGGGAAAGAAAGGTTATCCAGTGTCAAGGAGGATGTGACAGACTATTATAATTTGCAAGTGGAACGTCACAAAGACTATTACTCAGATGAAGATTCATTTTGGATGCGAAAGCAACAACAAAAACGAAATCGAAAATTCATTAAACAAAGTATCTTTCTTGCCCTAGGACTTTTACTTGTATTTGGTTGGTATTGGCTAACCGCACTACTTCATTAAGGGGGTGACTAAGATATTTGAAACGAATAGGTGATAAAGCTGCTCGTGTTCTTCTAACGATTTTTGGAGTGAAGACAACCATTATTATAGGAACTATTTTAACTTTTGCGGTTATCTTAATTGCAATTATCACTGGTTTAATGGGGACAATTAGTACTTCCGGTGGGAAAGGTAGCAAGACTAACGCCCAATGTGTAACCTACCAAAAAGATGGCGATGAAGAAGACGATGATGAAGAAGACGATGATGGCTCTAAGCCTCAATCGACTTCTACTAAAACTGACTCATCATCTGCAGGCGACTCTGATCCCTTTACAAAAGGGACAAAAGCCTATGAAAATGCCCACAAAGTATTTATGGCTTTTGTGAATGCGGGACTGTCTGGGGAATCTGCAGCAGGTGCTGTTGGTTGGGCAAACTCTGAAGGGAGCTATGACATCATTGGACGTGCCCAAGGGCATTATGGTGGTGGTATCAATGACTCCATTTCTAAGGGAGCTGTTCCAACGACAGGTGGGACATCTAACACACTTGGTGGTGGTGGAATCTTCCAGTTTGACCCCTACACGAAATATGCACCTCTTAATAGTCCTGATTGGGAAGATGCTGATAAGATGGTTGCCTTCGTTATCGATGCCATCTCAAAAGGTGACTGGAACCCAGCCTATGACGAATCTGGCCATAACTGGTCATTCCAGGAGTTTGCGAAACAAACCAATATCGATGAAACTGCTATGTCATGGAATGCCTACGAACGAGGTAATATGGCTTATGTCAAACCAGACCAGAAGAAGGCGGATGCAAGGAAGTTTGCGGAAGTCTTCGAAGCAAGTAAATATAAGTACGATGATGCCAAGTTCCAAAAGGCGTTTGGTGGTGGAGCTTCTTCCAATAACTCCTCGTCAAGTAGTCAAAGTTCAGATGATGATGACGGTGACGACGATGAAGAAGATAGCGACAACGAAGACGATGATAACGATAGCAGTTCAAGCAGTTCATCAAGTGACTCTAGCAACAAGGATAGCAAAAAAGACAGTGATAAAGACAAGAAGTCTATTGATACTGATAAGGCTATCAAGTGGTATAAGGATAAGCTAGGGAAGGTCAAGTATTCTCGTGATGCTCGTACTGGGCCAGATAGCTATGACCATTCATCTGCTCTATACTATGCCCTTGTTGACGGAGGTGCTAAAGAATCTGGATCTCCAGTAGATACCGATTCAGAACACGACTGGTTGAAAGACAATGGTTATGAATTGGTGTATGAGGGAGCGTGGTCGTCCAAAGATGATGTTCAAAACCGTGAAAAAGGAGATGTCATTATCTGGGGTACGAAAGGAAGTAGCTCCGGAGATAAAGGACAGACCATGCTAGTTGAGGATAAGGAGAATATTATCCAATGTTCCCCTTCAACAGATGGGATTGCTGAGAATAATTATGGCCAATATCGAGACCGTATCACTATGGACTACGGAAAAGTCTATGTCTATCGTCCGAAAGACAAGAAGGATAAGGATGATGACAAGGAGGAAGTAGATGCAGATACGTGTGGCGACAGCGATAGTAGTAATCTCAGCACTGATACTGGTCAGCCACTCGATGTTCCTTATACCATTACCCAACTTTTCGGTGCAGCAGCTAATGCAGGTGGACCAAATGCGGGTTCAGGACACACAGGAATGGACCTTGCAGCACCAGAAGGCTCTCCAATTTACGCTGTTACAGACGGAGAAGTAGTAGAGGTCAATGAAGAAGCGATGAATATTGACGGTAACCACGTGATGCACACTCTTCCAGATGGCACTATTATCTATTATGGACATATGCGTGATGTTCCTCTTGTTAAGAAAGGGGATAAGGTCAAAAAAGGCCAACTTATCGGATATGTTGGACAAACGGGAGCAGCTACTGGACCACATATTCACTTTGAACGTCGGAAAACGAAAGTCTTCCAGTACGGTGATTTCTTGAGTCCAGCGTCGATTATTCTAGGGGATACCCAACCACAAGTTGGTATGGTGATTGATCCTAAGACACAAAAAGGTGGAGCACCATCTAAAGAATAAATCAAAAAGGAGAAAAAGAGTATAAATGAGTAAACAATCAAAAATTAATCCGAAAAGCATGTCATTATTGGCTGTACAAGGCCTAGACTGGTGTTTGCGAAAAGCTTTCTTATGGTTCGCTATAATTATGGGAACGATTTTCATTAATGTTTTTATTAATACGATGCCGATAAAGCAAGCAACGATCTACCTTTATATTTTTCAAGGAGTTTACCTCGGTCTCTTTACGTTAAGGGCTGTTTTTAAATATAAGAGTGGTAGTGACTGGTGGGTATTTACCTCCCTTGTTAGCATAATGGAAATGATTGGTTTATGTGTTCTTTTGATGAAACCAATTCGGGTTACGGATGCAAGCATGACATTGATTTTTGAGCTAATGTTAGTTAGTCTTGCCCTTTATTATGTGGGAACAAAACTAAGTTCTAGCTTATTTAAACGTTATCTATTCAAGAATGTTATCGATGTGGATTATCTTGGTTTGAAGAAATCTACTGAAACTAACTCAGATAATGAACATTCACTTATTAATGATATTGAATTGACAGGCTATGACACTAATGCTCAAATGACAATGCTCAATAAGAATGCGATTAAGCCGGAGTATAGGACGATTGTTGAGATCACTAATATGGAATGTGAGAAAGTAATTGCTCCTCGTTATTATAGAGAGGGAACTGCTCCAGGCAAGTCTCAAGGGGATATCAAACATACGTTTGAAACGAAAGATACGCTATATCATCTTCATTTCAACTTCCATCTATTTGGAATCAATGGTAGGTTTTCTCCAAGCTATCTACCACTAATTGACCTAACTGTTAGTGAAAATAAGGCAAGATAATACATAAACATAATTATGTAAATACAAAAAAGGAGTCAAAAGATGGCTCCTTTTTGTCTGCTTGATTTTTAAATTTCAGTCACGAGAAAAAATTTAACTAAATCTAGGTCTCTTTGTGAAATCCCATGAGAAAAGTTATAATAGAATTTGAAAAAGCACATATTTGTTTTCAATAAGGAGGGCCTTCTATATGCCTAATAATAGTTATGAATATTTTTTATATGTTGACGATCAGCAAGTTCATAGTATATTTGAAGTTCAAAAAGAATATGAACAGAATAAAGGGGATATTTCAAAATATCGTGATAAAATGTTATGTCCAGAATGTAGGAGAGCAAGATTACGTTTTACACATAAAACATCAGAAAGAAGAGCTTTTTTATCAACCTTTCCAACCTCAAACCATAAAGAAGGTTGTTCGTATAATTATGACCTAGCTTCAAATAGGGCAGTTAAGCAATTTGTAGCAACATTAACACCTGAACAAGTACATGATAGACTTGAAGCAATGTTAAATAAATTGTTGCCCGGGGCAATAAGGGATAATAAAGACGCATTTAATGATGAAAAAGAGAATCCAGTAGTAATCAATATAGGAGCAAGAGCCCACCAGTCTAACCGAAGAGCAATCCCAAGAAAATCTATGAATGGTTGGTTTGATAAATCGGATGAAAACAATATGTTCCTTTTTTATGGTAAGGTAAGGTTGTCAGTTGAAGAGCGAGAAACCAAGAAGGGGAAACGATATATATTAATTGTGAAGACCAAGAGAGGAGTGGAGTGGATTAGAAAGACCAGTATTTTTAGAGGCATGGCTCAAGATGCTATTGATGAGAATACAACCTATGACCTTGCTGTCCTGGGACACCTTGAATTTTACAAAAATTTCCCACAAATTGTCACAGAATCATTTGCTGCTATTTTGTATAGAGAGGCAAGGAGATAAGAAGAAACAAAAAGACCAACCTATTTTATAAGGATGGTCTTTTTTATCTACGAGAGAGAGGATTATTCAAAATAAGTTCTTATTTATCTATGACTGAAAACACTATATATAGGGGTCTGAGATGAAAATATACCACAATATATTGATTTTTTTCTAAAAGGGTGTACAATATGTAATATAAAAGAAAAGAGAAATAAAAAAAGGATTGCTGCAACAATCCTTTGGATTTCGAATAATTGTCCCCAATAATTCAAAAATATCTCCTTATTATTTCAAATTATACACGTTCCTATCAATTAATGCAATAAATTAGGGAAAATTTTTTAAAATAGTATGATAATATGATGTAATATTTATATATTTGGATTTTAATTGGGTGCGCGATTTCTTTTCTTTACGAAAGGAGGAGCCACATGGATTCAATTATCCTGGTGCTAGTCTTGGTATACCTAATCAAGACTAGTAAGCCCTAATTCAAAAAACAAAAAAAGACTGCTTAGTCTTTTTTGTTTTATAACGAGATGTCTCTTGTTCTATTGTTTGCTGTTTGTAAGTTGCTCATACAACTCAAATAGTCTTGCGACTGTCTCACTCTCGGTTAGCCAAGTTTTTTTGCCATCTACTATTTTGGTTAATCCATAGGCTTCCATAACTGCTTTATCGTTAGCTTGGTGAGCTCGTCGAAGTTCGATAGGCATAGCTAGCTCATCATACAAGTCAGCAAGTGAACTCGTCGGATATAGTTTTCTAGCTTCTAAAATATTATTTGCAGTCTTTTCAATCTTAGCTCTTTGTTTATCAGAAAGTTTAGGCCACGGGAAGTTGTGATATACTGATGGCGAGTATTGATAATCAGATTTTAATCTTCCTGCTACAGTACGCATCCAAGCCATGTGTACATTTGAAATAAGAGTTCCGAATAAAAATAAATCGCCATTAGGAATGATATAAATTTTATTACTCGCAATGATATCACTTGTTAAAAATCCAATAGGAATATATCGACGTTTTTCTGAAGAAACCTCTGGAATAGCAAGGTAATCTGTGTTAGGCTGTCTAATTTGTGTGAACAAATGAGGAATCATGGCCTGTTCTCGAACGGACTTAGTAGGACTTTTTTCTCTCATTGCTTTGACGGCTTCTAATCTCTGCTTCAAAATATTAGAGTTTCTAATGATTTGAGGTGGAACATTTTGAAGCCAAAAACAATATCGATCCTTATTATTGATCAATTCATTCCCTCCAATGTATTTTTTTATATAGGGAAGTAATTCAGGTTCATTTTTTAGAATTGTTTTTCTATCTTGAGGTGAGAGAATAAGATTTCCACCATCGGTTGGTTGGCTCCCTTTACTCATGTTGGGCATTCCTATAGTTAAATTCTTCCCTCGTGACTCAATGAAGTAAGTATCTCCCTTTACAAGATAAGCATTGATATGGTCACACAATTCTCTGCTGTTTCCATTAAAAAGTTGCTTCATACTTTCTGTTTTGAATGTTGTAAAACTAATTATAACACAGTGTACAGCTGCTTTATCTTTTGCTTCATTATTCCAAATAAATGATTGATAGGCATATTGAATTTCTACGTTCTTACTAAAGAGATGTTCCCAAAGTATTCGAACCACTTCCCCTTGGACAATTGAGTTAGTGGATACAAATGTTGTTTGAATTTTTGTATTTTGCATTAAATCGGTTGCCTTAGCAAACCAAGCTGTTACAAAATCAAGTTTCCCATGTTTTGTTAAATCATAAAATGCAGAAGCCATTCCTTCTTTTTGCTTTTTTGTTTGCCATTGGTGACCAACAAATGGTGGATTTCCAATGATATAGTTTAGCTTTTCTTTTGGAACAACACTTTCCCAATCTATCTCTAAAGCATTTCCTTCAACGATATTAGTATACGACTTAAGTGGAAGGAAGTCGATATTTGCATATACAATATCTTTAGTCTCTTCCAGCATTTGACTTTCTGCAATCCAGAGAGCTGTTTTAGCTACAGAAACTGCAAAGTCATTAATCTCAATACCATAGAATTGCTTCAGCTTTACTTTGACTAAATCTTGACCGAGATCCAAAGCAACGGTATCACCCATATATAGCTTAATAGCTTCATTCTCTAAGCGTCGGAGAGATACGTATGTTTCAGTTAAGAAATTCCCTGAACCACAAGCGGGGTCGAAGAAAAGTAGACTCGCTAGTTTGGATTGGAACTGTTTTGCCTTTTGTTCAACTGTTTTAGGCTGCTTAAATTGACGTATTTCGTTTAACTCTTCTTTTAGCTCGTCCAAGAATAAAGGATCAATAACTTTATGGATGTTTTCAATCGAAGTATAGTGCATTCCACCGCTTCGACGTGTTTCTGGGTTAAGAGTTGATTCAAATACCGCACCAAAGATTGTCGGACTAATTTCTGACCAGTCAAAGCCAGAAGAAGCGTGTTCAAGAATAAGCTCACGGAGTTCATCGGTGAAATTAGGTATTTCTAGATTATTCTCTGCAAACATCCCACCGTTTACATATGGGAAGGCGTTTAGTTCGCTATCAAGATAGGGATCGCGCGTGTCGATTGGCGTGTCAAGGACAGAGAAAAGGTCCATTAACCCACGACGAAAGTCACGACTTCCAAAACGAGCTAGGTAGTCATGGAACATCATTTTATGTCCAAAGATACCAGCATCCTCTGCATACAAACAAAATACAAGGCGTACGACAAGTTGGTTAATCGCATGTAGACTATCTGGATTGTCTGGATTGACATATTGTTTTAGCAATCCATCATAGATTTCACCTACGATTTCCCCAGCCTCCATTGAGACTTTCATTTCACGTTCTAGGTGTTCGTTGGTCTTATCTACGAGAAATTCTAGTCGATAGGCTTCTTTATCAAGGTCTGCTAATTGAACAACTTTAGGTTCGCCATTAGGCTGTTCCATGTCATAGATATAGAACTCTTTGAAATTACAAGTAATAATCCATCTAGGACGTCTAGAGTAGGGGGTGTTTGCTGAATAACGTTTTGCTTGTTGGAAAGGCGTAAGATATGTACCATCAGACTGTCTAATAGCTTTATTGAGGTCTTTGTTTGACCCTTTTTGTTCAATCAAAACCTTTGTTTTATCGATAAAACCGTCAATAAAACTGGTGTGATCCAACATCACTTTATCTTCAAACGTAATATATTCTGTCGGGTTTTCAATCCCATAAACAGATTGTAGTAGGTCTAGCCAAAAAGACTGGCTATCTTGTCTTTCATTACCACGGTTTTCCCAACGCTTAATAAAAGCCATGGCTTGCTTTTTCTGTTCTCTAGTGTTCATTACTACTAATTCTTTCTAAATAGACTCGGTGTCATTATACCATATAATTCTACTGTATTTTAGTGGGTATTAACTCTATTAACCAACTGTCAAGTGACTAGATAGAACATGGGGGATGTGACACCCCCTAAGTCTCTTTTTTAATACATGGAAAGGTGCTATACTAAGTCCATGAAAAAAGATTATAAATACATTATTATTTTAGTGGTCATTTTCCTTGCACTAGGAGTCATGTTTTTGGTCTCTGCGTTAATGAAGAAGAATGAACCGAAGAAAAAAGTAACACCCCCTAGCACCGAACAGGTGATTGAAGATTCCTCCTCGGAAGATATTCCAAAGGAAGATAAGTATGAGCGATGGCGTAAAGAGGCACTTGCGACCTTAGAAACACAAATACCTGCAGATGATGCTGATACGCAAACTGTAAAGAATGCACTGAAAGAGATGTGCTCTTATGTTGAGACTGTTCAGAACGTAACCGATGTTAAGCCAGATTATCAAAATCACTTAACGATTACTAGCACTAAGATGCAGTATGAGCTTGTAGCGAAATTCATGCTAGGTTATAAGTACTCTGATGCTAAAACACAAGTATTTAAAGCCAAAGCAGATAATGTTCGTCAGTTTGTCCTTGAGGTGGCTAACCCAGACGGAGCGAAACTATATTTCTGTGGGAATTACGTTATGGGAACAACTCAAATAGAAGTGACATCAGTTCATGGAGTAGCTGAAGCTGACCATGCTGAACATGGACATGACTAGAAGTACTCAATGTGTCATACATATCTTGTTTAGCTTCATCATGAGATGGAGCTTTTCTTTATATATTTAACTCTAATAGGAATTTTTGTCCTTGTGTAAGTGCATATCTGCTTAATCCTTGATATAATAGTGCCATAACATAAGGATTAAAGAATTAGTGATAGTAAGAGAATTTGATTAAAGAATGATTGGAGATGAGGATATATGGAAAAAGAAACAAAGCGTCTTTTAAGAAAATTGGTTAGATTATATGACGGACAGACTAAGGAATTTCTTTTAAAATATACTGATGAGGTTTCTGGGTTAGATATCGAAGAACAAAGCAAACTAGCTCAAGAGTTACCGGCTAGACACCTAAGTGCTGAAATTCTAAGTGATATTCAACGTATTAAAAACGGAGAAGAACCACGTTTCTTTACTAAGGATGGACAATATAAGGGACTATGTGTTGAAGAATACAAGCAGCGTGACTTTATGACTCGTCAGCAACGTTACGTTCTAAGTTGGGCGTTTGGAATGTTGCTCTTTTTAGCAGTCTTTACAATTGTTTCCTGGAACTTTGTTCCCAATGTTATCCAAAAAATGGAAAGTAGTGCATCACTATTGAACTATACTGAGAACTATGGCACTCGTCCTGAACAGGTCTTTGCAATGGTTGTCTGTGGTGTCTTATTGATATTCCTTTCGGTAGTTGTTTCACTAGTATGTTTGAAGAGATATCGTAAAGATGCTGAAGAACCTATCAATGTCGTATTGACTGATGATTTGAGACTATAAAAGCTGAAGCTTAGCTTTGGCTTTTTTTGGTATCTTTTCACTAAATCACCCCATGTCACCGGGTTATAAAGGGGAATTTCTTTATGATAGAATTCGCTTATGATTACATACTTAGCAGAAAAAAGAGACCAAGGGATAGCCTACTATATGGCCCTTGCTGCAGATAATACACTTTCTGCAACTCAACTAGATGAAAAATATAAAAAACAAGGTTATATTCAATTTAAAAATGCTGCTTACCACAATGGAGAGTTGATCACGATTATCTGGGCTCAAGGTCATATGCTAGAGTTGAAAGAACCAGAAGACTATAAAGCCGAATGGAAAGAGTGGCGTTTGGACACCTTACCTATTATTCCTGAAAAATTTGAATATAAGGTTATGACACAGAAAGAATGGCAGTTCAAGAAGGTTAAGGATTTCTTTGAGAAATCTAGGATGATTGTTTGGGCTACCGATATAGACCGTGAAGGTAGTCATATTGCCTATAGTATTAGCCTTATGACTGGTATTTTAGACCAGGAAGGTCCAAAGAAAATGATCAAGTCCCTTTGGGTTGATGAATTAACACCAACAAAGATTCAAGAGGGAGTGAAAAAACTACGTGAAATAGACTATCGAATCTTGCAAGCTATTGAAGCCCAAACACGAGCTATTGCTGACTGGCTTCTTGGAATGAATGCTTCCCGTGCTTTAAGTCTCCTATTAGAAGATAAGATAGGATTGAAATTGGATAGGTCAGGCAAGGACGGTAAGATTGCAGTTGGTAGAATCAAAACCGTAGCTCTATTTTTGATCTATTTAAGAGAATTAGCCATCCGAGATTTCGTCCCAACAACTTATTGGGAATTAGAAGCAACCTTTGAACATCCTAATGGCATCTACAAGGGTAATTATATTCCTATTGATATTCCGTACTCTAAAGGTAACAAGAAGGGTGAACCTTGGGAAGGAGACTGTCCTACCAAAGAAGATTGGGAAAAGCTTATTCAGAATCCAAAAATTATTGGAGATAGTAACAAAGGTGTTATCGTTGAACATGAAGTTGAACTGAAAGAAAAACGACCACCAAGGCTTTATTGTCTTGACTCGATACAAGAAGAGTTAGGAAGAATCTTAGGACTGACAGCAAAAGAAGTTCTAGAAGGCCCATGCCAAGAATTATATGAGGTGAGGAAACTAATCACGTACCCAAGATCTTTGTCTTTTTATATTTCTAGGGAACGTTATGAGACATTGAAGCAACAAGCACCAGCATTAGCTCGATTGGTTGGATTCAGTGAAGAGGATTTAGTATTTCCAGAGCGTCCAGATGGCTTTTTTGTAAATGACAAGAAAGCTGCAAACCACTCAGCAGTAGTTCCAACTACAGTCATTCCCACTGAAGAAGAAGTAGAAGCCCTTCCTGATGTACTGAAGATTGTCTACAAAGCAGTTATTAGAAGAACACTAACCATGTTTTTCCCGAAATACCAGTATGAACAGACGACAATCATTACTCAGGTAGGAGCTGGTAAGTTTAAAACGGTAGGACAAGTCCCTAAAAACCCTGGTTGGCAAGTTTTATTCCAAGATAGTGCGAGCCTGCTTGATGGAGTGATAGAAGAAAGTGAGGCGAGGGAGCTTATTAAAGTTCAAACTAACGATACTGTCACTTCGCACCTAGTGCCAGCGGAAAGGCATGTTAAAAAACCGCCTCGCCACACGAATAGTACCTGGCTTCGAGCAATGAGAACTGCTGGCCGGGACCTAGATGATGAAGAGCTTATAGCTATCATGAAACAAATCAAAGGTTTAGGTACTGCAGCAACTAGGGGAGCAATACTGGATGAAATCGTCGTTAATAAATGGGTGATAGTCAAGCAAGGAAAAATCTATTTATCTGAACTTGGTTGGTTGATCTGTGAGACACTTAAAGATGAACGTGTCTTATCTCAACCAGAAACAACAGCAATATGGGAGCAATCACTCAGTAAAATAGCTGAAGGGACCAATACACAAGAGAAATTCCTGAAAAATATCTATAGGTATCTAGGTATTGAGAATCCTCACAACAACCTCATCGAAAATCTGATTAATGCTGTAGATAGAACTGATTACACTCCTTTCCAAGACTTTATCGAGCAAGCAGTAGCAAAAGCTGATGGTAAACTTGGTAACTGTCCTTTATGTGGAAAGGCCGTCAAAGTCCTAGGAAAATCAAAAGTGGCTCAGTGTGAAGATAATATCTTATCAAAAGAAGAAAGAGAAGTAGGTGCAACACCTGTTTGTAGCTTTAACTTCTGGATAACTGTAGGTTTTATTAAAGACAAGAAAAAAACACTCACCAAGAAACAAATCAGTGACCTTTTATCTGATAAAGGACGAACAAACCTTATCAAAAACATCGAAGGTAAATATGGCCCATTCGATGCTTACGCTTATCTTTCCTTCAACGAAGAAAAAGGAATTTATCAAGTAAACCTTGAAGTTGATAAAGCAACGTCTAAAAAATAGTTCATTTTATATGACTTTTAAAAATTTAGGGCTCTCTGCGCTTGCTCTTGTAATTTCCACTATGCTACACTAATTTTAGTTTAAGAAAAGACGATTAAAAATCTATGAAAGGAGAAAATTATGAATACACCTCGTATTAACCGATTTTTAGGTGAGTGGCTAGACAGACAGACCAGTCCCAACTTTTTTCAAGAAGGCTTAATTCTTCTGAATGCGTGTGACTTTATCGATAGTAATTCGGATGCCATCCCTGGTCTCATCGCTCATAAAAAAAGCCCTCTACGTCAGCAATTAGATGAAGCTCTCGCTAATCGTGGGTACTGTTATCTTAAGCCTGTTGAGGTCAATGCTCAAAACTCCATTGAAGTAGAGAAGTACTATCGATTTGAAACCATACCTAAAGGTTCCAATGAACCTATTACTTACTATGGTCTAGGTGCGTACTTTATTTGCCGTGCTATATTTAATAATGAATTCGATATTGATTCTGGCTTTCAATATGATGACGAAGAACTCTTTTATGAAGACATTGGATTTGATGCTCTATTCCATAATAAGTCCGTTTTCCTATTAGGAGACACTCCCTCTGATGATATGGAGGTATCTTGGCAAGAAATTGGGATCTTAATGCGTAGACGAGCTTTTAATTAATATGCTTTTCAAGAGCTTCCCTTTATGATATATAGATTGGAGAATATAACATGAGAACTTCTAGTAGATGTATAGTTTTCTTTCTTTACTTTGCTTGGTTTACCTTTGCTCAGTTACTTATCTTATCTTTCTTATTTTTAAATTATTCATCATTTAGCTTATCCTTTGATTTTATGTTTTCAGGAGTTTTCTACATTATCACAAAGATTCCTCCACTTTTAGTTCTGTGTATTTTTGGGGGACTTGGATTGACATTTACGGTAATGAAGGACGCGGTGTAGGGAGAAGAATAGAATACGTACAAAAAGGCAGTCGAACTTAATTATTTAGACGACAATGAATTCCATTAATAGATTACAAAAGAGCAGTATGCTCTTTTTTTGTGTATTCATAGGGTGTCACTGGGTTTGAGTAAGGGATGACTTTTGCTATCATCTAATTGTAATTTTTTAAGAAAGGAAATTGCTTATTCATGGATAAAAACAAACGTTCAATGATCCTAAAATCTGGAGCTTTTTTAACAGCCCTTGTAGCAACAGGTTTGGTTAATAATGGGGTATCAGCAGACGAAACTGCCGCACCAACTGGACCAACAGATAATGCTACTGTTGCGACTGGACACTCCGATACACTTCTTCCTCCCGCTTCATCAACACCAGCGACACCCGGTACCAATACCACAGATGTCCCAACTGCTGAAGCACCTAAAGTTGACACTCCTAAAAATGAAGGTGTAACAACTGAGACACCTAAAGTAACTGACGGTTCTACTGGTACAGGTGTAGCTACACCTACAACACCAAGTGTTACTACGCCAAGTCAAGACGAAGGAAAGACATCAGAAACTTCTGAGGCTACACCTACGACTTCTGAAAATGCAAGTACAACTGCTGAAACGTCTACAGCTACCTCTGAAGGAAGTGAAGGAAACTCTACTTCTGATACAACTTCAACTGCATCAGAAACTCCTACTCCTTCAGAGCACACAGTAACTGAAACTCCTACTAAGCCTAACGTTACGGATACTGCTAATACTAACCACAATAGTGAAAATAACACTAGCAGTAGCAGTGAAAGTTCAACAAATACTGTTAATGATAAAGGGTCAACTGTGGCCACACCAACTCCAGCACCAACTGAAGGGAATAACGCTTCAAGTTCTGAAACACCTAGTGGCTCATCAACTTCAGCTGAATCTTCTTCAACAAGTTCAGAAACACCAAAGGTGTCTGATGGAACATCTGGAACAGGTGTGAGTTTGCCAAGTAGCGAAGGAAAAACATCTTCTGAGAAATCATCAACTTCTCCAGAACTGTCTGAAACAGCTACAAGTACACCTCACATTCTTGACGGGACTATTGGAACTGGAGTTTCTACGCCTACTGAACATAAATCAGATAGTCGTACAGAAGTAGCTTCAACTTCAGCAACTACTTCAAACAAAGTGGTTGAGTCACCTAAATCTGAAGAAACTCCTAAAGTTAACGACACAAATGTTCAAGAAGCACCTAAGCCAGGGGACGTTTCTCCTTCAACAAAACAAGTTGTACTTAATGTGACTCCTAGTCAACCAGTCGTTACAAATACTGGTTATAAAGTTGTCTCAACAAACAATAGTGATCTTGTCGTACAAAACTTCGATGGTTCTGTAGCCTCAGTCCCTGCTTCACAGGCAGGAGGAGCAGTGAATGAGGATGGAACTGTCTCTGTTAAGACCGAGGCGGGAGAAATGGTAACTCTTCCTGAAACTGGGGAAGCTGGAACAAAACTTGTTACCTTTGGATTCTTGATTTTGGCAGCACTTGGTCTTCAGCGTACGGCTGTAAAACAAGAGAAATGGTATTCAAATTAAGAAAGGTGATTATTTTAAATGTTTAAAGACTCAAATAACACGAAAGGACATGGCTCTATTCGTAAAAATAAAGTCTATGGAGCAGTAGGTGTACTTGCACTTGGTGCTGCAGCAATCGTTGGGGGAACTTCTCAAGCATCCGCAGATGAAGTAACTGAAGCTCCTGTAAATTCAGAACCAGTTGCTACCTCACAAGCAAACGCAGACAGTCTTATGTCACAAGCTACAGCTGTTGCAACATCAGATGTCTCTACTCCAACAACCACAGCGACTGCAACAAACACTACTGATTCACAACCTACAGAAACAGTAGCAGAAGTGGCCACTACACAACCAGTAAGCACTAATGATAATAATGCTTACGCTGAAAAAGCTAATACATCTACGGAAGCTGAAAAGGTAACTATCGACAACACAGCTGTCACAGATGCAGTTGCTACCGCTAAAGATAGTGGGGTAAAAGTGACACAAGATGCTACGCAAGATAAAGGGACACCAACTACAAGTCAAGAACTCGCAACAAAGCAAGCTGAAATCAAGGCCGACCAAAATGAACAAGTAGCTACAATCAAACAAGCTACTCAGGACGCATCTGGACGCCAATCAGCCTATGATGCAGCTGACAAAGCTCATGACACCCTTGAAACTCAAGTAGACAAAGCAGTTAAAGATAGTAATGGACTTATTAAAGCTGAAGCTACTGAAATCTCAAGTGGAGATGGTAAGAATGTAGGTGATTACAACACCTATACTGAGCAGGTTAATAAGCAGATTGCGTCAAACAAAGAAACCATCGACAAATTTAACAAAGATTATGCTGCCATGAAGGATAATGCTAACGTTAGTGTTGATGGTCGCGTGACTACACAAAATGTTGACCAGTTGACTTACGGGAACTCTGTTCAAAATGGTAGTGTAAATCCAGACGGAACATTCTCATTCACGCACGATATGAATGACTCAGCTAATGATAGCTTGGGTGTTTTGGGTACAGGTACCCTTAATGGTAAGGTCAATTTCACATCTGCAGCAAACGGAGATGGTTCTACCACTGTAACACTAAATAGTCTCGATTTGTGGAACTATGCCTACACAAGTAACCGTCCTAATACTGGTGTTAACCAAAATCTTAACTACCACGTTTATACTGATGGCGAAGAAATTTACTCAATAAACCACGATGGTAACTCAAGCTTTGCGGAAGATATCAACCGTAGTATTGCACTTAACAAGTCCTATGTCTTGAAACCAGGCGAGACTACTGGTATTATCCCAATTCTTAACATTGATGATAACTGGATTATCAATACTCATGGTCAGTTAAGTCTCGATTTCACTAATCCAAACACAGTGCCATCAGCTACAGTTAAAAAGGTTAATGAGCCTGTTAAACCAGAAATCCCATCTGTAAGCTATCATGATTACAAGATGGACTACCAACCAACTGTTACTAAAACAGTTCTCAATAGCGACGGTGAAAATGTTAATGGTAAAATGATTCCTAAGAATGATGAACATACCTATGTTTTGAATAATGAAAACATTTTTGCCAATGCAAAAGTTGGCGACACCGTGACAACTCGTGATCCACTTGAATTTGGAGAAGTTCCAAACATCGAAGCCAACAAAACTGAAAATGAGGCTAAAGGTTGGAACGTTGATTATGATGAGGCTTCTAAGACCTACACATTTACTGCCAAATACGATGGTAAAGCTCTTGAAGCACCTACAATCAAGTTCGTAGCCTCAGATGACAACGGCTTCTATGATAATACTTATAAATCTGGTCGCAATGGGTATGAAACCTTCTCTAACACTGTCACTAACAAGACACCAACAGCTCCAAAACCACATAAGTCTGTTACAGATTCAAAAGGAAATGACATCGACGGTAAGACTACTGACGATGATAAAGTAACCTTCCATTTGACGACTGACTATAGTCCATACAAAGATATGGCTGCATCTAAACAAGCACTTAAATTTGCACTCCTCGATGATGTCCAAGATGGTGCTTTCACTGTAGATGAAGATGCTATTACTATAGTCGATAGCCAGAACAAAGATGTCAAAGACCTCTTTGATATGTATCACGTACTGTCAGATGAAGGACGTACTGATGCCATCAACAAGATCCTAAATGAATCTGGTCTTAACCCAACTGGTGAATTCTATCTCTGGGTAGCCAAAAATCCAGTTGATTATTACCAAGACTACATTCTAAAAAATAATAATGTAACAGTTAATCTCCCTGCTACATTGCAAGTCCCTGCAGGTACTACTGTAGAAAATGATTTCTATCAGATTGATTTTGGTAATGCCTATAAATCAAATCTTGTTTCATTCGATACACCACCAGCAGCACCAGTAGGAGAGTCTGGCGGACCTACTTCTACCCCAGTAACTCCAGTAGAAGAAGTGCCTGTCCAACAACAAGCTATTAAAGTTCTTCCTAACACTGGTGAAAAATCAACTTCGGCTATTGCTACAGCAGGTGCAGTTCTTTTGACTACTGCACTTGGCATGCTTGGTTTCTCTAAACGTAGTAAAGAGTACTAAGATAGCACCAACTTCTTAAAATTCCTTTTCCCTATTCTAAATTCATAATTCCCTAAAAACACAGCTCACAAGAGTTGTGTTTTTTTTTGGGGGGGTGTCACTAGGTTACAGAAAATAAATGTAATTGGTATACTAATATACAATATAATAGCTTAAGAGAAGAAAGGATTTTGAGATGAAAATAAATGACAGTATTGCTCGGAGAACTGACCATTTAGGTAATCAAAAAAGAAAAACCGAGGGCGACGAACTCGAAAGAAGGACAGACCATCTAGGACATACTTTTCCTACCATACGTGAGATGGCAGAGCATTGGGGGATTAAGAGAACTACCTTATTAAAAAGGCTTTCGTCAGGAATGTCAGTAAGAGAGGCACTTGAAACTGAAACTAAACCACAACAGAAATCTTGTGTTGACCATCTCGGAAACAAATTTAAGAATCAAAAAGAGATGTGTGACTTCTACGGAATACATAAACCCACGTTTTATAGAAGAGTGAAAATGGGTCTAAGTATTGAAGAAGCCCTCACTCTTCCTTTCAAAGCAAAACAAAAGATAACAACTGACCACTTAGGAAATTCCTATGCTACAGTCTCCGAGATGTGCCATAAATATGGGATTAGTCGTCAGACCTACTCAACTAGACGACGTAAGCACTGGAGTATCGAAGAGGCTCTTACTATACCTATCGGAGAGGGACGAGAGAAAGCTAAGGACCACCTGGGAAACTCTTATGAAACAATTTCCGAGATGTGTCATGAATATGGGTTAAATTGTTCGACTTACTTAACTAGACGACGTAAGGGATGGAGTGTTGAAGAGGCTCTGAACACTCCTATTGAAAAGAGACAAAAGAAAGCAACGGACCATCTGGGAAACTCTTATAAATCAATTTCTGAGATGTGTCATGAATATGGGATTAGTCGTCATAACTACTCAAATAGACGACGTAAAGGATGGAGTGTTGAAGAGGCCCTTACCACCCCTATCGAAAAGAGACAAAAGAGAGCAACAGACCATCTGGGAAACTCTTATAAATCAATTTCTGAGATGTGTCATAAATACGGGATTAGTCGCCACCTCTACTCAAATAGACGACATAGGGGATGGAGCATCGAAGAGGCTCTTACTACACCTACTAGTAGATGACCAGTACTACAAATTTATTGATTAAGTTATTGGGAAGAAAGCATTTTAAAAACTAGTTATAGTATGTCACTAGGTTACAAATAGATATTTGTTTTTCTATAATTAGGAAGTACTTTAAAACGAACTAGGAAGGAAGTTGTTGCTTATATGAGGACTGATAATTTATATAATTATGGACTTATGAAATCAAGATCATATAAGTAGAAAGAAGGTGTTTTTTTGAAAAATAATAAATTAATGTTCATGTTACTGATGAAATGGTTTGCTGAAAGTATTTATTTTCTTGAAATCATATTTATAACAGCCACTTCAGTTCTGTTATTAGCAAACAATATTCTCAACGTTTCAACAAAGACGATTCATATTGTCGCCCTGGTATTACTGGTAGTTTATGTATGTATTGGTTTGTTATTAGCTAATCGAAAAAATAAATTTACGATGTCGGTTAATTACTTTAAATTGATAGGTGCATTGGCTTATATCGTACTTATCACCACTCTAAAAGGTATTGTCTTTGATATTCTGACACACCCACTAGTTACATTGGGAATCGCACTTCCTTATGTTGTAGCTATTGCCTTAAGAAACTTCAGCAAAGGTCAGATCAATAAAATCATTTTTGATGATAGACACAATGCAAATATCAGAGGACGATTTGACACCGTAGACAATATCAAAGAGTCGATGCGTTCATCTATTGCTAGTAGTATTTCTCATGAATTTAAAGGTCTTACGGAAATCAGAGATGAAAAGTTTAGACAAGATACAGAAGGAAATGTAGCTGGTATGTTCAAAGTGTTACTGAAATCTGGCTTTTGGGGGATTAAACACATCCCATTGACTAAAGTAACACTGACATTTAACTTAGAATAAGAGGTAATCACGATGAAGAAAAATATTTTAACAACGGAACAAGCAAGTTTTTTGAAGCAGTACAATTTCTCTCTATACCAGGAACGTTTTGAGGTACTATGTAAAGCTCAAAAAGCTGAAAAGGACGGGCATCTAAATTTTGCCTCGGACGATGAATATAAAACATTTATTGACGCTGTAATGACTGGAGAATGGTCTGAAGAACTCTTTATGATCAACCTATCAAATCCTATTGGATGTGAACATTTCCTTGCGGCACGAGAAGATGGCGATGGCGGACTAATTTGGGATGTCGTTGATTATAGTGAGGGAGACCGCTTCACGAAAGAACAAATCCAGACGATTGTCCCAGAGGCATATCGATATAGTGCCTTTATGGTCTCTGAGATTGTTGCAGAAAAAGACTGGGGACCAGAAGCTCAACACCAACGGCTGGAACAAGCAAAACAAGCTAAAGAACATAAAAAGTCTAACGAGAACTTTCCAAAACCTCGTGTAATCACAGATGAAGAAAGACATGACGACTACACACAAAGTTCTATCAGAACAGTAGCAGCAACCTTGAGAACTGTACAATAATCATAGGACTAGCTTAGGATAGCATATAGTGATGCTATCCTTTTTGTATTGAATCATATACCACGCGCAACACTTCACAACTCTAGTAATTTTCTTGAATAATAATTAAAAGACTACTTTAAAGGGTGAGAACATTTAAGTATAATAGAAACAGAATACTTAATAGAAAGTCCCCGTTAGAAATAGTGGGAAAATGTGAAAAAAAGCCCTTTAAAATGAGGATTTTGAGGTATATTTCCTTAGTACAGCACTTTTAGTAGTTGCGGGAGTAAGTGCGGGTGTGCTTGGAGGAAAATTTGACTTTAAATTGCCTAAAAGATTTAATGGAGAATAATAAATATGAATTCTAAAAATTATCTATTTGATTTAAACCCTCATCTTCTCAAAGATTTTTCATTAGAAAATATAAAGGATCCTGATAAATGTAGTAAGGCGTTGTACGATGATTTATGTGAGATGTTTTTTGATGATGATTCAAAAGAAAAACTTAAAATAAGAACTGTATGTAATAAATGCCAAAACTTTGGAAATGAAGATTTTTATACTTTATTTATTGATAAGGATAAGTATTTATTATCAAGTGATTATATAGGAGCTTCTATTTATTGGGCACAAAAGGCAGGATTAAACGACCAAAAAATTATTGAAGAACATTTGGAATTTTCAGGAAGAATAGGTGGATACATTCTTTTCCCTAGAGGTGGAAATTTAGTAACCGTTAATCAGGCTAGAGGTGGATATAAAGGATATTATGACCGTTTTGATTTAACACTATATGCTATAAAAGAATGGTTTGTGGGAAATAATAATTCAAAAATAGATTATGCTATAGAGAATTACCATGAATGGTTTGAACTATTTTTTGATGATGATAATTGTAAAAATGGATTTGAGAACTTTGTCGAGTTTTTCAAGTTAGAAGGATTTATATATGAGCAAAATAAAATTATAGATTTAATTAAATCAGATTTAGAGAACAATCAGGTTGTTTTTTTAGATAAAGAAGATATTTTGATTGCTAGCACAGAAGACGAATATATAAGATATATGAAAAATCTTAATATCATTATTCTAGAAAGAACTAAAAAAATATTATTATAAAGATTTCAGCACCAGTTAAATAAAATATGCGTTTTCTTTATCAAAAAAATAATAAAAGAGGTTACCAAAAGGGATAAATTTTCACTATTATAGTGTAGGGGGAATTTATCCTTTTGCTTTTGAGTAGAAGAGAAATCTATTCCGTTATTAAGTAAAGAATCCTACATAGCAGAAAGCTAACCATCATCATCTAGTTCAAGCTCTACGAAAGCAACTGTTAAATCTATTGGTAATATCGTATCACTTGAAAACCTCATCAAAATAGTCTATACTTTTTGTTAGCTTATAAACTAACAAAAGAGGTAGCACATGGGATATTTTGATTATTCAAGAGAGCCAAGAAGCGATATCGCTTTTATCGATATGAAGTCTTTTTATGCTAGCGTCGAATGTGTTGAGAGAGGACTACATCCTTTAAAGACTTCTTTATGTGTTATGAGTAGAGCTGATAACTCTGCAGGTCTTATCCTAGCTTCTTCACCGATATTTAAGAAAGTGTTTGGGAAATCAAACGTAGGAAGAGCATACGACCTCCCTTTTGATGTTCAAACAAGAAAGTTCTCGTACTACAATGCCAAGAGACAAGGACTGAGAACAGATCCAGAATACGTGCGATTCATTGAAGATTGGGCAAAAGTAACTTTCATCGTTCCTCCCAGAATGGACGAATATATCTCAGTTAATATGGAAATCCAAGGCATTTTTCAGAACTATGGTAGTCCTAACGATATTTACCCTTATTCTATAGACGAGGGCTTTATTGACCTGTCTAGTTCTCTTAATTACTTCGTGCCAGGAAAACAGTTGTCACGAAAACAAAAACTCGACCTTATTTCTGCGAGGATCCAGAGAGACATCTGGAGACAAACTGGCATCTATTCAACCGTTGGTATGTCCAACGCTAACCCCTTACTTGCTAAACTTGCCCTTGATAATGAAGCAAAGAAAACACCAACCATGAGAGCTAATTGGTCCTATGAGGACGTGGAGCAGAAGGTATGGTCTATTCCAAACATGACAGATTTCTGGGGTATCGGTAATAGAATGGAGAAACGCTTCAACACGTTAGGTATCTACTCAATCAAAGACTTGGCAAATGCTAACCCAGATATCTTGAAGAAAGAATTAGGAGTAACTGGTCTTCGATTATGGTTTCATGCTAATGGTATTGATGAAAGTAACGTTCATAAACCCTATAAACCAAAATCAAAAGGTCTAGGCAACTCCCAGGTTCTTCCTAGAGACTATTTTAGACAACGAGATATTGAAATTGTCCTTAGAGAGATGGCCGAGCAAGTTGCTATCCGACTGAGAAAGATAGGCAAGAAAGCGACTGTTGTTTCAATACACCTTGGCTACTCTAAGCATGAGAACAAGCGTTCTATCAATACCCAAATGAAAATTGAACCAACGAATAACACTGACATGCTGACAAACTATGTGTTGAAATTATTCCATAATAAATACACTTCAGGAGCAATCCGAAGTGTAGCGGTTAATTATTCTGGGTTTGTAGATGAATCTTTTGGATTAATCTCACTATTCGATGATGTCGAACAAATTGAAAAAGAAGAAAGGCTCCAGACAGCAATAGATTCTATCAGAGACCAATTTGGCTTTACCTCTCTACTAAAAGCTAATGCACTTGATGGTGCATCGAGAAGTATTGCCAGAAGTAGGCTCATCGGAGGACATTCTGCTGGAGGATTGGATGGTTTAAAATGATTGATCGTTCCTATTTACCATTTCAAGCAGCAAGAGAATACCAAGATCCTGGGATGCAAAAGTGGATGGGATTCTTTCTGTCCGAGCATACCTCATCATTACATGCTGCTAAATACCGTGTTGACTTCTCTACAGACTTAAGTAAGCCTCAGAAACTCTTATTGCTTTCTCAACTCTATGCCAACCAACTTAAAGGCCAATTCACTATCAAACATCGTGATAGGAAAATTACTTTAGTTGGCGAAGTGAGAGAACTGTCTCGTAAGGAAATATCAATAAAGACTAGTGAAGGATATAGATTAGTTCAACTCGACAATATCCTTCAAATTCAGCTTTTGGAAAATCATATACACTAAAAAAGCAACAGCCTATATCATGTGGTTGTTGCTTTTTAACTAGATTAACTAAAATCAACTGTAATGATTGAACCATCTTTATCAATGATAGCAGTGACAATTTCATCATCTTTATCTGCTTCATTCAATAGATTTTCAGCATAATCCTTTGCACTTGTTTCCTTAATAGTTTCTATTTCGTTTTTTTCTTCTGCCTTCAGTTCCTTATGTGTCTTATATTTTTTCCAAGCCCACTTACCTAAACCTACAACCACACCTCCAATAGCTGCACCAGCACTAAGCATTGCTACTTTATTTAACATATCATCTTGTTGGGCATTATTGGTATCATCAACTTGGCTACTATTCTCAATTTGGGATAAAACAGCTAGGGCACCATCCTCATAACCTACTTCGTATCCCTCTTTATAACCCTCTTCGTTACCTTGAATACAACCAGCATTAAAACCATCTTCAAAGCCATCCGAATAAATATCTTCAATAAGTTGCTCTGGCCCACCATGCTCAAAAGCAAGTTCAGTTAATTTTGCGTATTCCCATTTTTGATCAGTATTATCAAGCTCGTTAAAAATTGCAGTCATTGTATATTTCTCCTTTATCTTTGTTAAGTATAGTATAAAGGAAATTATTTATATTGTCGTTCACAGTTTGTGAACTTTTTTTCCAATTTGTATGAATTGTTTAGCATATGGATTATTTAGTTTAGATAAACCATTTATTAATTCAGTCCCAATCAGTTGGTTAGTAGCATAATCATAATCATTATCCACAAGATTGATTATGTATCTTAATGCGAAGAAGTAATCAGCAACCTTACTGTATTTGCGGCTTTCCTTTAGAATTTCAATCAAGTATAGTAAGCCCTCATTCAGGTCCCTCTTAAATTGAGGTGTTCTTACCTCATTATCATTGAAACTTGGCAATACAACATTTAAAACAAAAGAACTTATCTCCTTTTTACTTTTCTTGTCTTTCAATAAAAAATCTTTTACTTGTTTAACAGATGCTTCATTAAAAATAAAGGAGTAAAGTAATAGGTAAAGACTTAATAAATTTACTGCAATTACTAAAAATTCATCACTATCTATATCAAACTTATTATAAGCCTCGTCGTAAGCTTCTATAATTAAATCAATGTCTAACTCATCTTTTTCTTCAGAAGAACCAAACAGTAATCGTTTATGTGCCTCAAAAGCTCTGATAGTTTTTGTATCAAATCTTTTATCCAAATTATATATTGGATAAAGTCTAGCTGTCGTTAGGGAATTACTGTCAATGTTGCTATAATATGCTAACATATCGGGGACAGAAGATAGATCTTCATACAATAATAAGTCCATAGTAACTCCATATCGCTTAGCAATTCTCTTAAGTATTTCTTCATCTGGTTTACGAGAACCATTCTCATACTGAGAAATTGTGCTTTTTTCCAGATGTAAAGCATTTGCTAATTCTTCTTGCGTTTCTCCATAGGATTTTCTTAAATGCTTTAAATTAGTTGCTAAATAATTCATGTCCTAAATCTCAAATTACTTTCTAACACTCTTAACCCGATACATATATATCTATTGTACTATGCATCGTGTATAGTAATATCGAAGTGACAATCAATTACAAGTCACTTAGTGCTTCCTTAGTCGTCTCTGCAGCTACGTGTGCATAAACTTCTACCATTGCAGTCCCCTTGTGTCCCAATTGTTGAGAGACTAATAGACCGTCTTTTGTTTGCTCATATAGACGTGTTGCAAGTGTGTGTCGCAGTTTGTGAGGAGTAGTAGGCTTACCATAAGCGGTAGATAACTTCTTTACCAAAAGCTCGACTGAACGTGTGCCAAGTCTTGCAGGCACTTTATTTTGAGTCGTTAAGAAGAATGCTTTATCTGAATCACTTGCTGCGTAGCGTCCCTTCCTAATTTCTAAATAACGCTCAATATAAGGGATGCCAAATGGAGCGATATTTACTACGTCCTTTTTCCCACCCTTTCGAATAACTGTAATCGTCCTTGTGGCTAGATTGACATCTTGCATATCTAGGTTGACTAATTCAGATAAACGGACTCCAGTTGAGAGTAGAAGTGCTATAACAGCAAGGTCACGCTCTTTATTTTTGACAAATGATACCTGGGCACGTTTTGAGATTTTCTTTTCATGCTCATTGTCAATATAATCTAGGAAAGACTGTGTATCGTTTAGAAAGAGTTTTTCTTTCATGTTATCTGCACGACTAGCCAAGGTATCTTTAGGCTTCTTGATTTTTACCTTAACCATGACATTTCTGTAAAAATAAGGCTCGCCCTCGTCATCCTCAGTTTCTTGGGTAAGATACTTAAATAAACTAGAGAGAGCATCTTTAGTCCGAACAATACTGACTTCAGAGATTGAACGACGCTCAGTATTTTCACGAAGGTAAACAAAGTAGCCTTCGATAACAGACTTTGGTAAATGGGCCAGCTCATCAATATGAACATCGGCAATCGTATCATAATCTGCATATCGTACAGTTTCACCCAATTTCTCATGATCTCTAATCAACCATTCAAAAAATCGTCTATATTCCTTTAAGTACTCATACAGTGTCTTATAGCTATATGGAATAACGAGCTTTGCTTGATAATATTCCTTAACATACCAAGGCATAATCTCAAGCAACTCGTTTATATTTTTCATTAGTGTTTCTTGTTTCATATTAGCCTCAAATCTAACAATTTTCTTGTTAGTAGTAGTTTATCATAGCTAACATGTGTATTCAACAAATAACTGTTTTCCGAATAGATGCATTTGTTTTTAATGTATGAAATAAAAAATGCCTTTAGAAAAACTTCCTCAGACATTTTGATGCTTATTTAAATTTCTGTGATGAACGTACACATATTATTTCATTATCAAGTAAATGTACTAATGGTGTTACATTCTCCGGTTCCTTAAACTTTGGACCAAAAATAATTTTATTAATTTGAATAGGGCTTTCTCTTTCTATATATAGTTTAGCAGCCGGAGACATACTATGTACCTTTATTTCATCACTATCAGGTTTCAATTCAGAGTACTTTAATAGACGAATCTCTTTTTCATAATAATATCCTGAAGATTTAAAGAGATAGCGTATTTCTTCAAGTAACTTATTAACATCATAGAGTAACTCTTCTTCTATCTGATGGTTTAACTGATAGCTAAAAGCGAGTATTTCCTTCATTTGAACCAATGAATTTGTAACCCTATTTATTACATCATCATCTTTTAATAGCTCGTTATGAAGTTCTGAGATTACTATTTCACCCTTTTTTAATGCTTCATAATCGAGATAACAGATTCGATATAAACACTCTTTTGCATTAAGCATCGTTTTAGTTTTTTCTGAACTTGGTAGTTGGTATCTAAACGGCTTAATATCAATAATGGAATTCACTTTTGAAAAACTATCAGGTTTTAATTCTATACACACACCCTCTGCATTCTCTCCATATTGCGACCACATAGTTAATTCATCTAGTGCCGTGGTTAAACTCATTAAGAACCATGGACTAGATTCAACTTTATCACCAGGATTGTTATTATCTCTTAGCCCCAAAATTTTATCTATTATTTTCCCTTCCTCTGGGTCATTCATATATCTAACATTATATAAACGTGTTCTTCCACTTATTTCATAGGATGCTTTAGAATCTTCTTGTTTTAAAAATATTTGTAAAACACTTCCTCTTGTATAATGTCCAAATTTATACTTTGAAACATCTTTGACTGCAAGTTGATACTTTATTTCTTCTACACATTGGTAGATATTCATAATAATAAAGATTGCTTCTGGATACAATTTAAATTTTTCTAATGACTTTATCAATAGCTCATATTCCGCTCGCTCTGAAGGATTAATATCTACTAATTTAAATATCAATTCACAAGCTACATATACTACATTATTAAATTCTTTTTGATTAGATTCTCTTTGTAATTTCTCCTTCTCATCACTTTCCATCTGCTCATCATATTCGAAATATTCATAATCACATACGTACTCAATAATCCATTTTACAAAAAACTTAATGCGGTCATATGCTGATGATTCAATGACTTTTTTCATCTTATCTATAGTAGCTTCTAGTTTGTCTGTTTCATTACGATCCTTTTGAGCCAGTGATAAGAAAAACAGTATATCAATATAACTTTCAACTACAGCTATTTTATTATCAGTTTTTTCATAAATTTCTCCTGCTTGTTCAGCTACCTCATCTATATTCACTTTTTCCAAATCACAAACTTGTATTCCATCGATTATATACATATATATAAAATCAAATGGCCATCCAGAATCAGTATTTCTAAAATAAATTTCTTTACTTTGCTTAGAATAATTATCTAGCATAATCAAGTCACTTTCAGTGGGGTGCTCATCTCCCATCATATTCATCTTATATTTCAAATCCTCTATATCATATGCGATTTTTAACATCTCCATAAAATCATTTTGAGCATCTTCTCGTACATATGGCTTTAAGTTATTACTATATTCTTCTCTATTTTTTGCTCTTGTACTTGATTCTTGTTCACTACAAATGATTTCATCCATATTCATAATTTTTCTCTTTTCTTTATTTGTCATCCCAAAACTTAAATAACTATTAATTCTTTAACTTTTAAATTGTTACAATTATATAATAACCAACTCAAAAAAGCTGATTTCTCAGCTTTTTAATCAATCATGGAGCTTAGTTACTTTTGAATTGCATCGCTTCATCGCTCTGCACAAATTCTCGTTGAGCATCTGTTAATTCCTCAAGTTCATCACAACCAATAAGTCCAAAGACTTCCATACCATCTGTTGTGCTTACGATATATGCCTCAAGTTCCCTAGCTTTGTCAACGTCTGACACTAAGTAAATATTTTTTTTAGTCATTACTTCATCAGTCATTTTTCTCTCCTTCAACCCTTTATTAGTGTTTAATCTTCCCCCAATTTATCATGTTGGGCCCTGAAGGCGTATAATGGATCAAAATCTGAATCAAGTTTATTGTTGTCGTCAGCTTGTTCAGCCATCTTAGCATTTAAACTATTTTCCATCCTCCCAATACAATCCATTACCTTCCTTATCATTGTAAGGGTTTCAGAAGTAATTTTCAAGACCTCACTGGAATTTTCGTTGTTTTTAATTGTATCTGAGCGTTTCATTTTCTGCTTTAGACGTTCTTCAATTTCGTCTAAACGTAGCTCTTTCATGCTTTGTTGGGGTTCTGAAATTGCTGATACTGGCTCTAAAGGTTTTATGCTATCAACCGTCAAATCTTCAATTTTTGTGACGTTCATAATGACCTTCGCGCGTGCTTCTTCTTTTCCATTATGACCTGGTATATAGATATAGTTGTTGCTACCAAAAAATGATTGTTGGGTAATATCATTCTTAGCTAAACTTTCAAATAGTGAATCATGTCCCTCTACTAAACTGTTAGCAAAATAAATATTTCTCGTGTCTCGGAAAAGTTGGGTGTTGAAAATAAATGGCCTGTTCTTAGGAAAGTTATTTACGTGGGGAGAATGGAAAAAATGCTCTGTTGATAGGTAATGTACGTAAGGAACCTTGCTGAGTAGCTGAGACAAAGTATTCGTATCCATCTGAGCCTGCTCATCAAAGAGGAAGATATCAGTAATGTGATTTGTTGGAGACGTTACTAACTCAATATCTTTTTTTAAATAGCCCGCTAGCAGAACGGCATGTTTTTTCTCATCCTCTAGATCTGCATGATTGTGGGTAATCGTAATCTTAGCTTTATCTTCTAAATACGATAGAGCATTCCAAGAAATATGTGACTTAAATCCCATAATAGCGACTCTGTGGTCTTTAGATTTTGCAAAGTTAGTCAGCTTATGAAAAAAGGGAGAGGCTTCAAAAGGAGATAGGACGTAGGGATCAATATAGATATTAAGCATCAGTATCACCTTCTTCTTGATTTAACTCTTCTAGTTCGGCATCTTTAATTAATGGACGCTCGTTAAACGCTTCATTCATTCTAAAGGGCATGTATTTGGCCACACGACCACCATCAGTTGCATTTTGACTTCTGATAACAACTAGAGATTTATCAATCCCTTCTTCTGCAGCAAGCTCTAGATTGAGGAAAATAATGTTATTGAGGTTCTTATAGCCACCATTTTCAATAAGCATATACTTATCTTCAATTTCTTGAATGTCGTCAAAATTATCAACGATAATCAATAGATAACGTTTGTTACCTTCTTCATCTAAACCATCCTCGAAACGTCCAAAGTGTTTAAAGACATTGAGCAATTTATCAAGATCGCTGGTATCACCTACATTAGTGATATAAGGATACACATCAAAAAGATTCTTTGTACCGTCATCTTCCTTTTTATTGAGAGCTAACTGACCGATAAAGAGATATCTAGGAACATGGACTGTATACGTATGCTCTTTCTTCTTCGCCTTTTTGGCTTGTAATTCTGATTTTCGTTTCTCCATACCAGAAAGAGGACTTTTACTCTCACTCTTTTCTTGTGTCTTTGTCACTGTATACGTGAACTTCTCCAGTTTTGACGTAGGAACAAAATAGGCATAGTTTTGATTAAATTTGAAGTTCTGATAGGCATCTACGACCTTCCAGTATCGGATAGGAGAGTAGTTATCTTCTTCCCGAAGAATATCTTTCCATTTATAAGTGAAGTTTCTGCTGATCTTATTTGCTAGTAAGAGCAACATCGTTCCATGACTGTAGATAGAGTAACTTGTCGCAAGAGCTCCTGGAGTATCTTCACGTTCGAACTCCCACTCTTGAACCAAGTAAAACTCTCTGAGTCGTTTGAGATGTGGTTTGATTTTAGGAATCGGTAAACCAAACTCCCTTGAAATTTGAAGTAGTTGAACATTTCTGAATGTAGCTATAAATAGTAGGATATCCATATCTAACTGGTTTAGTTGCTTACTAATTAACTCATAGTCCGTTTCTTGACTATAGTTGATTTGAATGATGTAATCCTCTTGAAGTTGCAAATGGAAAGGAAAGTCATTGTTTGGATAAACTTGTTTCAGTAATGGTGTCGAGGCATACTTCTTATAATAGTCGTCCGAAAATCGAGAGACAGTATTCAATGTCGCTTTTCCATCGATTGTTCTTACCCCAAAACGACGTAATCTTTCATTGAATTTTTTAACGAAGTCTTGATAGGCTTCCAGTGCTTCAGCAGAAGGCTTTTCTCCTGTTTCAGATAATTGAACTGTCCCATCAGGCATGAGAGTGACTTCTTCCCCATTAAATTTTTTCTTCGGATAAAGTGGAAGATTGATTTTCTTAGCAATATTTTGTAACCATTTTTTATTACCTGGTATTTTTGTCATTTGTCTGGTCCTTCTCTTCAATTTTTTGGAACCATTATACTAAACCTCATATACCTTCTATAACCCAGTGACACCCACCTTGTTTATGAAGACACAAAAAAAGGATATGTTTTTATATCCTTTTCCCCTTTATTCATTCTATATTCAATTCTAAATTCTACTTAAATACAACACTTTCTGAGTTGTACAATAGTTTTCCGCTAGAGAAACGAAGTTGAGAACTCCTTAAAAATCTTTTTTCAATCACTTCGTCTACTGCAGCATCATCAAAATGGATGACTTCTCCGACTTTTTTCAAACATCCCGCTTCACTGGAATCAAGCAAGCTAAAGATTTTCGCTAAATCTGGAACTTCTTCGACACCAGCGTATTTAAACAATTCGGCTAGAGGAATGTAATTGGTTAGTGTCTTCAATGGTAAATTCTGTATGTATTCCCTGTAACCTCTCATGAAGGCTAGTTTTTTTACTTCATTTTGTTGACGATTATTCGTCAAACTAGAAATCCTTACTTGGACTTCTTTTGAAGCTAACTTATTTTGTCCCGCAAGCAACATATCAAATAACATATATTGATAGTACGTTGATATCACATCTTTAGCTATGGATTTAGCTTCAGTCTCTGATTTTCCCTCTTCAATTAGCTTTCTCCAGAGTTTATCAGAAATATCTCTAGTTGCCTGATAAAACCATGGTGACCCGAACTTCTTATATCGAGTAATTGCAAATGGCCCTTCTGAGTCAATCATATACTCAATAATTGTTTTACATAAATCATCATTAAATACATGAATGAATGATTCTAGCTTTTCTTCTAAATCTTCTAAAGTAATTTTTCTAGGGTTATTGATTGCTGTTGTCATTGTCCCTCCCTTATCTTCCATCATAAAACGCTCCGTGATATTTTAGATACCAAAGATTAGCAATAAGTGCTACCTTGTTCCTAAAATATCGTCCGTAGAGACACCAAAGTATTCGGCTAAGGCTATAACGTTTTCCATACGAATATCAGCTCCACTTTCCCATTTGTCGATGGTACCTGCATCAACATTAAGATCATGAGCTAACGCTTTCTTTGAGAGCTTCTTTCGTCGTCTCAATTCCGAAATAATGTTTCCCATGTATATATAACCTGCCTAATCTCTATGTTTCTGAATAGATTTTACTATTTTTATATCAAACAATCAAGAGAAATTCGTAATAAAATTATACTTTACTCACATTTTTTTAATTGTTTAGTTATTAAAAAAACAAAAAACATGATTTTTATCGTAATTTCTTTTAATTTTCAAGATTATTTCCTTTAATATTCTTATCTGCAAAGAAAAAAATATCTGTCTATTTATTCAGTAAATTTAGTCTTAAAAGTATTATTTTTTCTGTATTTGTTTATTATTTCTAAAACTGTTATAATAATTTTGACTATAAAAATTATAATTCTTTTAGGAAGATGTATGTAGGGAAAAACATGAAAGAGTGTAAGGATAGTAACAACACAAAGGGGATAATGTTTACTGAACGCTTAACAAAACTCCGACTGGCTAGAGGTTGGACCAAAAAAGAAATCAGTATTCGGATTGGAAAATCACAGCAAACTGTCGGAAAATGGGAAAATGGAACCAATGCTCCTAAATTTAAAGATCTTGTGAAATTAGTCGAGTTATTCGGCGTTACATCAGACTATTTATTAGGATTATCAGACACGCCTAGTAAATATGCCTACCCACCATTTAATGACAATAAGGAAGAATATGTTGGTGAAATATTCAAAAATCTTGATGAGGGGAATCAAGATGCTACCGTTAGTTTCATAGAAAACCGATTAGATAATCAGCATATCTCTAAAGAAATCAGAGAAAAAGACCATAGAAAACAAATAGTTGGACAAGGTGAACGACCAACCAAAAGAGTCAGTATCTATGCTAGAGTCGATACACAAGGGTTTGAACTATCAGAGGTCCCAGTCGACTGTCTTGACTACCCAGTGCCTATTCCGGTACATGATATTGCGTTTAAGGTTGTTGGTGATTTTCTGCAACCTAGTTTTTTTGATGATGAAGTAATGTTTGTCATGAAAGACTCCATTCTTCGAACAGGTGATATCTGCATCGTACAGCTAAAGAGTAAGTACCACGTAATGAAGGTAAGTCAAAATAGAGAAAATGGTGACATTCTCCTTAACTCACTAAATTCTGGCGAGGTACCAAATACCCTGTCTGAAAAGGACGACTTCACCATCTTTGGTAAGGTTGTACTTATGTAGCTTTTGTTTCATTGCGACCATAACTGTTGCTCAATGAATAATAAAAAGACTAACCTGTTGTTAATTTCAGACTAAAGAAGAGGCCCTTGGGAGTTTTACTTTCAAGGGCCTCTTCTTACTTTATAGGAGTTAAACAACAAGAATGAATCCTAATATCATCCTTTGTTTATTTCGCTTCCTAAATTTTTAATTAATACAATATAGATATCATCTTCTTTTTTATCTTTTTTTTCTTTTTTATATATTATATCTTTTTTTTCTATCTCTTCTTTTTCTATTTTTCTTATTGAAATAGTACCATGTTCAAAAGATTGTGTACGTCTATCAAAAGCTTCTACTTTACCATTGTAAACTACAGCATCTCCCAGAACTTCAATTTCATTTGAAACTTCAGCTTTATCTGACCTCCCTTCAATTTTATAAATGCCATCATCAATTTTTAACATGCAGTCCCTGGAATAAAAACCCAGTAGCACTAATAAGACCAAAACAATATATAACTTTGTAAAATTATTAACTACACCTAGAGAATTTTGGCCTCTCCCTATATCTAAAGATTCAAATCCTTTATGTATTTCACTCGTCTTTTCAACAAAATATTTATTCTTATCTTCTTTGCTTCTATAAGTATTAATACTTATTCTTTCTAGATCATTTAAATTTAGACACAATATATCTTTTTTTCCTACAACCCACTTTCCTTTTTCCAGGGATACTGGTACTAGAAATCCTCTATTCTTTGATTTTTTATCCCTGAAATAATACTTGAAAATAAGATATAGTAATTTTACTCTTGTTCCCTTATAAATATATAATAATACCAAGCCGAACCAAACTTTTATTAAGCATCTTAGCAAAAATTTCATTACAGAATCTTCTTCACTGACAGTTATTGTATAAGACGTTGAGGTCAAAACGAATTCTGTTAGAAGCATCCAAAGGTATAGAAAGATTACCCCAATATAGTATAATGTCTTTCTTATTATTAAATTTTCCTCTGTTATTTCTTTTGAAAACCTATTTTTAACTAAGAATTTATCAAAAAAATTCGCCCCTATAGTTGTAGCAAAAATTAATGTCAAAAAAGTCCAATCGAATAACGAACTTTCTTTTCCAACTGAGTTTATAATAGTCGTGATTCCCATTGTCATTAAAATAAATAGAAATGGAGATTTAGCAAAAACATTAATAACTATTTCACAAAAAACCAGAAAAAGTCCAAAAAGAATTCCATAACCATTTATATGTGGATGACCTGATTCAAATAAACTACAGATGATGAAAAAAACTACTAAAAATATAAAATAATATTGGAAGTTCTCTTCAAACCATCGAAAAGGATTTGATAAGAATCTTGCTCCCCCCTCAATATAGTTTAACTTTTGTTTTTTTATCTCTTCAGGTGCCTTAAAAAAGCCACTATAATTAACTTCTTTCTGAACCTGAATCTTGTGAAAAGCCAAAATTAAGCATAGATATGTGAAAATAATCCTTAATACATTCCATACTGTCCAAATTTCTTGATCCATCATAGAAAAGCTAACACTAATAATTCCATAACAAAATAGAAATTCTATTACAAATAACAGGTACTGAGGATAAGCTATAAATCTAAGAGTCCTAATCAAAAAAGTCCTACTCACTAAATTCCATAACCCACTAAAAAAACTTTTACATTTTTTCATCTTTTACTCCTAATAACTTTTTTCAATGCCTTAAAGTATAGCAAAAAACACCCTATTTTCATAGGGCGTTTTCATACTGCAAAGTGAACCTATAAGTATCTTTCGCATTTTAAACAAAGTCAAATAGTGAAATTTCTTCGTAGACTTCTGCTTCTACTACCTCATTAACAGAGGTTTCAGAAATTACTTCTGTAGAAACATTGTCATTATGTTCTTCAGTCATACCAAAGAGTTCAGAAATGCTTTCTAGGAAGTCATCAGCCATATCAAGAACTTCTTGTGAAACAACAACATGAGTTTTTTCTTCAACGATTTCTTGAGCAACTACTACTTCTTCCTCAAAGCCAGTTTCTGATTCATCTACTGACTCAGCAATAACTTCAACAAGTTCGCTTTCTTCATCAGGATCATAGCTAGCACTATATTCCTCGGTGATTGAGCTAACTTTTACATCAGAGTCCTCATCCATTTCTGGGTGGTCTGCCTTGTACTGCAATTCAAAAGCATTGATAGCTTCTTCAATTTGTTCTACAGTAGGCTTCTTAGACTCGTCCTTGATTTCGATAAGAGGATTAACAATGGCACGTTTAGCTGATACATAGTCGAGACGATCTTGGTCCGCAAAAACATCTGCAGCTTCTCCTCGCTTAATAGTATCTGCACAACGGTCAATGTTTTCCTGCAAGAGTTTGGCTTGTTTATCCATACCATCGATAACATTGTTGATACGCTGGATAGTCCCAATACCACTCGCAAAATCTAGACGAACAGCATAGCTATTTTGACCAATAATATGCAGGTCAAGCATGCGTTCTGGTTGCCAAGGTGATTTTTGTTCCAACGCACGAAGGGCAAAACCACGATAATGAGCAAGGGTTGTCATTTTCATATGGAGTGGATCAGAGGCAACATTCATCTGCATAGCATAGTTCAGTTGATTACCTGCAACATCTTTCTTAGTTGCTTCGTATCCATCTGGTTCAAATGTCATAACAAATGGGTTATGCTCAACCTCATATTTCTTACCATCTTCTTTTTCAACCACTTCTTTCCAAGGTCTTGTCTTTTCTGCAAGCTCTTTATCCTGGACTAATAGAGAAAGTTTCTTCTCGTAAATTGCCTTATCTTTAAGGGCTTGCTTAATACGTTTTTGAGACAAATCAATATCACGTTTCCAAGCCTTACGACGATTAGACAACAACTCAAATTCGTTATCAAGTTCCATCTTAAGTTTAAGATATGGATTGCCTGTCGCAATGGCTTTAAATTCAGAAGCTGAGAGTGTTTGCTCGTCAATATCCTCTGAAGCTCGCATCGGTGTGCGACTGGTCATGATTTGCGTAATATAACGGAGCTTTGTTTCTTGAATCTGCCAAAGGTAGTTATCAAAACTTCCTTTAGTGATATAGTGGAAAATATTTACCTTACGATAGATATTTCCTTGACGAACCAAGCGTCCATTACGTTGGATAATATCAGACGGTTTCCAAGGCACATCGAGATGATGAACAGCTTTCATACGACGTTGGACGTTAAGACCGGTTCCCCCTTTTTCCGTTGAAGCCATGAGAATACGAATCTCACCAGCATTCATTTGACGTTGAAGTTGGAGCTTAGCCTTTTTGTTAGCAGCATCGTGAATAAAAGCAATCTCTTCTTCTGGAATTCCTCGTTCAACAAGCAAATCTTTCAACTCTTGATAAACAGAGAAACCTTTGCCATTAGGAGTTCCAAGGTCAGAAAAAATCATCTGTGTCCCTTTATGCTTAGCTTCCATGTGATAAATCTTATCCACTCGCTCAACCACTTGCATGAGTTTATCTGCATCAGCTCTTACATAGAGCTCTACATCAAGCAAACGCATATCTAAAGCCAACTTTCTGGCTTCACTAGTGATTTTGAGCATGTTATCTTCACTAGGATCTACACTCCCATTTTTAACTCGGTCTGAGCGTTCTACAAGCTCGTCCAAATAAACCTTTTGGTTATCAGTCAACTGACTTTCAACCGCTACCTTTTCTACCATAGGAACTGGAAGATTAAGGTCTTCAGTCATTTGGATATCTGCAGTCTGACGATAAATCGCCATCAGCTCAGGGAGATTCATAAATTTAGCAAAGCGTTTACGTGAAATATACTTGTCTCCAGTAGGGTTAAGTTCAAGACTATTCTCAACAATCCCAAACGCACCAACCCAAGCATCAAAGAAACTTACACCGAAATGTTCCATGACATCTGGTTGAAGATAATTCATCATCGTATACATTTCACTAATAGAGTTGGAAACTGGTGTTCCAGTCGCAAAGACAACGTGACGTGTATCATGCTCTTCTTGAAGCACGCGCACCTTCATTTCCATATCCATATTCTTTTTTGAGGTACGTTTGGTAATACCAGCAACGTTCCCCAAACGTGTCATAGGACGGACATTCTTGTACCCGTGGGCTTCATCAACAAAGAGCATATCAATACCAAGGCTTTCAAAGTTGATAAACTCATCAATACCAGTCTTATTTTCAAGCAATGTTTCTAAGCTTGTCTCAAGACTTCTACGCATCGATTGTGCTTGCTTAAAAGTAATTTTGTCGTCATTAGCTTTTGCGTAACTAATGATCTCATCAAGCTCATCAATCTTTTCAGAAATAAAGGCTTGTTCACGTTCTTGTGAGACACGAACTTTCTCAAATTGAGAATGTCCAATCACAATACCATCATAGTCACTCGTTAGAATACGAGAGACGAACAAGCGACGGCGTGACTTTTCAAAGTCCTGCTCAGTCGTAACAAACACTTTCTTGGTAGGGTAGAAACGCATAATTTCTTGACCAAATTGTGCTGTTAGACTAGATGGAACCACAAACAATGGTTTATGAATAAGCCCAAGCTCTTTCATCTTGAAAGCTGCTGAAATCATGGTTAGTGTCTTACCAGTACCCACTTCGTGAGCGAGCAGTGCACGTCTCTCTTCAAGAATACGTTGTACGGCATTCTTTTGGTGAGGGCGAAGCTCTACACCTTTAGCCAACCCATCAAATTCCAAGAGACTTCCGTCATATTGACGTGTCACATAGCGATTAAAGACTTCATTGTAGGTATCCTCAATCACTTCTTGGACTGTTGGGTTTTCATGAATAAAGTTCTTAAAGCTTTCTTGTAGAACACGCTCACACTCACGTAGGTTTGCTGTAGCCACTTCATCAACCTTACGTATCGGGTTTTCAGTCGTACCAAAGTTACGCATGATTGTTGGTTGATTACTTGTAAGCAAATGAGCCACAATATCTGTTGCGTGTGAGTAGCTTTTATTGTACTCATCACGTAGACCTAAACGAAGGTTAGATTGACGACTCATATAGCAGTTTAACAAGCGTTCGTTGAAACCTCGTCCGATTCTGGATTTCACTAATAGTGATTTAGCTTCTTCAGAATGGAGACCAACCTTTTCATCCAACAATTCATTAAACACCCATTGAGAAACGACATTACTAGGAATCCAGCTAGAACCAATGCTGAAATCAATATCAGATAAGACAACTGGTTCTGGTACAACAGATAAAATCAATTCCAAATAACGTTCCCAATCCGCTTGTGTATCTCCGTCTTCAATGAGAGAGTTAATGCAATCACGTTTAGCAAGAACATCACCTGAAAGGAATTTATCCTTAGTAACATAGTGTACAGTCTTATCATCAATATAGCGTTCCACATCAATCATCACTGTCTCACCTAGTTCTGAAATCATCATATCTTCTGAAACATCTGGATAGACAGAACTCATGAGGTTCAAATCAACGCCACGACCTTCTGAAAGCGACACATTCAAGGCTTCTACTGCTGACATCACTTGATGGAGGTGTTTTTTAGGGCGAATAGTTGGCTTTTGAAAAGCATCTGACTTCACAAAAACTACCTTTGAGCTATCATTCTCGTCCAACTCCTCTAATTCAAGACTAGCGATAAGAGGATAACGGTCATCTCGGTCAAAGAGGCGAGCATTCACCGCTTGATTGATATAACCATACTTCTTCTTGAAAGTATCGTAAGTTTGATTAAGTGTTGCAAGCAGTTGTTTAAATTTACCTTCATCATAGTCTGTCGTCATTTGAATATCAATAATGGCTTGATAAGCATTTTTGATAGCAACCATGCCACGGATACGCTTGTTTTCTGTATCCGTAAGGGGTGTTTCATAGAAATAAATACCTTTGTAAAGCCCTTTACTTTTAGCTGCTTTAGAAGGTGTTTGACTTACCCATGTATTCGTAACAATATTAGGGTCTGCTTCTACTGCTGCTTCAAAGTCTAAAATGGCTTCTTCTTTGTATTTATCATCATATTTTACGAACTGTCCTTGTTCGTCTTGATAAAAAATCATTTCAGCTGCGCGTGAGCTAGGACGGATAGACGTGTTATCACGATAATAGACACGCCCATTTTTATCACAAGCATACTCGTTCAATCGAATGTCAAGTGAAGTAAGTAAGCCTTGGTCAAGATGATTCACTTCTTCTTTAAGGATAATATCACGAGATTCTAGTCTCTCTACTTCGAAAGGCACTGTTACTTTTGATAGTGCTTCTTGAAGCTCTGAAGCTAAGTCAAAAGAGCTATCTACCACAAGATCCAGTGTTCCACCATTGAAATTACGTACCTGATAATCACCTAGGACACAAGGATTTTTACAAATAGCATCCTGGAAGAAATAGGGATTGAGTGAGACACGTTTATCAAAGGGGAGTTTATTTCTATCTGAAGACCAGAAGTCGATATTATTATCGGGAACAGGGATAAAAGCTCCTTTTTGGAAAAAGAGGATATCTGTTACCACTCGTGTTCCAGCATCTTTAAAAGCAGTATTTGGTAGGCGGACACCACCTAAAAACTGAGTTCCGCTACGACGGAGTTCTGGCAGAATTGAACCAGCACTCTTATCTGCAGTACCAGTTGAAGTGATAGCAGCAACCATCCCATGATAGGGTACCAAATCAATAGCTTTCTTAAAGAAGTAATCATGAATACGATAAGGTTTATTATCATAAGCCTTATCGACAATGCGAACATCCGCAAATGGAACATTCGTAATAACCAAGTCAAATGGCGTCCCTTCAAAGTTTACTGTTTCAAATCCTTGGACTAAAACAGTAGCATCTTGATGAAGGTGTTTAGCAATAGCACCAGTAATGGTATCAAGTTCAATTCCATAAAGAGTAGAATTCTTCTTGATATCCTCTGGCATTGTTTCAAAGAAGATACCAGTACCCATTGATGGATCAAGAATATTACCTCCTTTAAAACCACTTTCTACAATCTTATCCCACATTGCAGTAGCAATCTCTGGACTTGTGTAGTAAGCCGTCAAGGAGCTCATTTCCATCGCACGATATTCTTCTTTAGTGACAAGACTTTTTAGCTCATCACGTTCTTTTGCAAAACGATTAATCTTACTATCAAAGAAATCGTTAGCAAGTCCTCCCCAACCAACATAGTTAGAGAGAATTTCTTGTTCGGCACTATCAGCTGGACGGTTATCTGCTTCGAGTGCTTTCACAAGTTTAATGGCAGGAAGGTTAGCTTGAACCTTTTCTGCTTTAGTCATTGTTTTATTTTGTTTTTGTTCTTCCATTGTTGTTCTTTCTCCTTAAAACTAAAAAAGACCTGGTGTAATACCAAGTCTTTCTTTTTTCGTTAAAGTAATTGTTTATCGTCTTCCTAAGTTAGGATGATGGTCTTCTAAAACAAACGGTTCATCGTTGAGTTCTGGTATTGATACCCAATAAAAATCATCGGTATCAAAACCGTGTGTCATGGCAATTTCATGCCAGACATCTGGAGCTTTATAAGTATAGCCTAAAAGCTCTTTTCGATTTTTTCGACCAAAATCAATTTGACGCCCTTTTAGAAAGTCTACCATACGTTCATATGTGAATTCTGTATTTAACAGATAATCATCTTTTCTTACAAACGTTTCTATAGTCTCACTAACCGTATCAACTAGGTATTTCCCAATCATCCTTTTGTTGTTATATATAATAATAGTCAATTTCATAACTTTTATTGTCCTCCCAGCATTTTACTAGAGAATACATCTAATATTTTCTTTAGTATAGCACAGAAAATTCGAGATTGACTAATAACCTATTGACGATTCTATTTTTCTCCTCTTATCTAAAACTGAATGTTAAGCTTTCCACAATGGGCTAAAAATTGTTCTGCTTCTTTCTTAGCCTCTTCATCTGCGGATTTGTTCCTTTCTCCTTTCAGTTGAATAATCCTATTGTTCTTCAATTCAAGAGTATAGAGAGGGGTTTCTCTGTGTTCTTTATCACGAACAAAGACAATAATAGAGGAACCGTAGACAAAGTGTTTTTTTGCATAACTTCCAACACAATGATGTAGGGTTTTGCCTTCTTTGACAATTTCACTTTCGTCTTTAGGAAAGATAAAAGCATACTTGTCAAATGCGGTCTGAGCCTTCATCATGTTTGTCAAACGTTTAGCTGTTTCAACCCTCAACTTCGCCTCTTTCTTTTCGTCCTCAAGGCGTTGTTTCTCTGCTCTCAAATCTCTGACAGCATTAGTTACACGTAAATATGTACCACGTGCTTGTTGATTCTCGAGAAGAGCTGAATAATTTTCGACAATCTCTGTATGTTTGTTTTCCCAATTTTTAGGTATAACTACATAATCTCCATCAAATGGAATTCCCAGAGCTTCTACCATTTCTCGATAGTCCTCATAATCACGAAGACAGACCTCATTCTTCATCATCCAGTTAATGAAACGAATTGGTTTCACCGTGGATGGTAAGATACTATTTAAACGCTTAATTAGTGGTGTCTTGTTAGGAATCATAGCATTTATAAGCAACTCATATAAACCCTCGAAGGTTCGACCATATTGTCTACGCATATCTTCCTCGAAAAATGCCTTTTCGACATTCATATCAGTATTTTTTAAATACTGTTTATTCCTTTTGAGGAAGTTCATGGTAACCTTACCCATATTTGCATGCTTATGTCCAAGACTAGATGAGTAATAAGACCTATAAAAAGTAGACCCTACCAAGTCTTTGACGATTCCACGCGCCTTGATTTTTTGAGCGAATTCAATACGTTCTCTATATTTATAGAGATGAGGTAGTACTAAGCTTATCTCAAAATTATCTTTAATCACTTGTCCAAAATCTAAATATCTCAACTCAGACTTTGTTTGTAATTTCTGAATAAGACTTTCCATATCCCCATAAAGCGTATAGACACTAAATGCACCAGAACCAAAAAAGAGAGCATTCCTCTGATTTTGGAATCCACTTCTATAGATATCTTTACCTTTTTGGGCTGAAAGAAATGGATCCCGGTGTGCTTTAACAATCTTATTGTTGGCAAGCTGATAAAAGTTGTAAAGTCTGACTTTGAACTTTTCTTTTCCTTTTTCGAAGGATTGAGTCACAGAATACATCTGCATTTCAATGCGTTTCTTTGTGACTCCCATCCAGACATAGTAAAAAGTATCACCTACAAAGGTTAAACGGCTGTTAAGTGATAAACGTTTTGTAACCTTTTCCGAGAATTTTTTTCGGTCGGAAGAGATAATTGTCTTAGACTTATTTGACCATTCATAGATAGGAAAATCATTCTTCGCCCATTTGAAAAATCCGTTAGGAACTTTTAAACGATTATCTACGATTTCTTGAATATTCTCTGCTTTTGTCATTGTTTTTCTCCTTAATTAATAAAAAATGGCCCTAGGACCATTTTTCTATTTATTGTTGTTAAAATTCGCCTTCTTCAATAGATAAATCCGAAAAAAGATCTAACTGTTTCTCATCCTTTACAGGAGTTTTCTTAGTTGGTTTTTTCTTTTTTGGCTTCTTGGTTGGCTTCTTAGTTGGTTGCTTGGTTGATTTCTTACTACCAGTAGTCATTTTACCTACAACTGGTTTAGTCTCAACCTTTTCAGCGGTAAAATACTCTTTAACCCAAGAAAAGACTGTGGCATCATCAACCATAGCACCCTGACCCTCTCTATACTCAGATTTACTAGCTTTTCTGATGCAGTAAGCCATAGCATCCTTAATCGTACGATCAAGATGTTTGAGAATCCCAGCAATCAGCTCATCATCCTCTTGATTATCAACTACCCAATTATGAATAGCATCCTCAGTCGGTGTATGTGCTTCAGCCATTTCTTCATCAAAATGGCTTACTGCCATGAAGCGGTCAAAAGCATCAATCTTAATTGTATCAGTCATTGTTTTTCTCCTCTTTTATTTAATCAAAGCTACATTTCGTTTCCCATCTTTTCCTTGTTTCATTTCTAAAACATCATGTGGGATTGAAAAGCCATCTTTATGAACTGTTGTAACGACACTTAATCCTGCAGAAACAGCCTTAAGTACTGCTTCTACTTCTTCTTGTGTATTAGCTTCACCAATAAACAAGACGTCAGGGTTGAAGCGTAATACAAAAGTCACGAGCTTTTCCAGTTCCATACCGTTAGCCTCATTGACTTGTAGCTGGCAAAAAGATACATCTTTTATTTCGACATGTCTTTCAATTGTCATTACTTTTCCTCCTTTAAAAGCCTCAGAAAGTAACGAGTAGGCTAAAGTCGTTTTGCCGACACCTGCAGGACCAGTAATGACATGTAAGCCTGGAATGCGTACTTGTTCAAGTACTTCTTCCATACAACTACTATCAAACTCACTCGAAGATATTCTTCGCTCATTCACATGAATAAGTCGGATAGACATCGTTTCTAATCCTTGAAAATTAACTATCGTCGATATCCTAATGGTGATAACTCTACCATCATCCAACTGATAGTCACAAGTTCTTACCTGACTACAACTTTCTGTTACGTCCATCTCAGCCATAAATTTAATATGACTAAATAGCGCATCCGCATCTTCTGATGAAATGAAGTCATGGACCTGTTTAACATCAGAATTTCTAAATGCTACCTCGTAGACTTCACCATGTGGGAAGAAGGTAATATCTTGAGCTTCGTTATTAATAGCTTTGTTCAAAATATTGTTTATTGTCTCAATCATTGCTTTCTCCTTTTTCCGTTTCTAGTAACAGCTTTAACTCTGCAGCTTCTATCTGCAATTCACGAATCGTACTCAACAACTCGTAACGTTTAGAAAGAACCTTATCTCTATCAAGAATTGTTGTTTTATTGATAAGGTCAACCTTATCAATTTTATACAGTTTACAGAGCATCGAAAATTGTGGTTCTTTAGGAATAGACCGTCCTTTTTCATAATTATTGACAGTTCCTTTAAAAACCCCAATTCTATTTGCAACATCTTGAAGAGATAGAGGTCTATCTAATTCTTTCCTAGCTGTTTCTAGTATTGAACCTAATGCCACTCTATCTAAAGTGTAATAAGGTTCCAAATACTTTTTGACCGTCATTTCAGTCATTGTTTTTCTCCTCTCAGAACTCAAACAAGCTTAACTGTTCTCCTTCAGTTGTTGGTTTATCTTCAAGTGGCTTTCGACAAGCTACTAGTGTTTTTGGCTCCTTCTCAACCTTATAAATAGGTTGCATTGCACGATAGTTCTCAAAGAACGTATCAAAAAATGCAAACAAAAGGTGTCGACATTGCCTCAAAGCTCTATACTCTAATCGAGTATAGTAAGTAGCTTCATCAGATAACAGTTCAGAATCTTTGGTATAAGTTTCAAAAACCCACCATTCAAAGCCACGTGCAAACACTTCAGTCGGTGTCAAATAATAATCCAACTTCTTCTTAATATGAACAGCTTGAGCTAAGTCCGTTCTGATTTCCTCAGCTGTTTGAATAAGTTTTAGCAAGCTAGCCTTGTAGATATTACGAATATCTTTAAAGCTATGTGATGTAGAGCTAATGATACCTGATTGATCATACGTATAGTCTAAATAATGTCCATACTCATGTATGAATGATGAGGAATCTCTTACATCAACTGCCATGATATTTAACCCTGGCACATAAAGTCCGCTTGCTTTATGTTTTCCTAGCTTTCGGAATTTGAGTTCGGGTTCTACAGTAGAATGAGGTAAGTGATTACACAACTTCTCCCATTCGTTCTCTAGAACCTTGAATTTCTCCTTGTCAAAATCACTACCTCGATAACGCTCGGTATCCACTTCAACTTTCGAAAACCCTAAATCAAGAAATGACGTATTACTGTTCATTTCATGATCTTGAAAGATTTTATCCTCACGCACACTGGCTATCGTCTTAGTTGACTGATTAACATATTGTGCATTTAGGTTGGCTGCAAGAGCATCTTCATACTCTCTTTTAAGAACGTTAGCTATCTTTTGGATATTTCCATAATAACTACATTCCTTGTAGATACCTTCACTATGGATAGACATCAATTCAAGAAAGCTAAAAGATACTAGTCCATACCTTGTTTGTGAATTTCTCTCTCTCCAAAAACTTAGGTTTTTCTTCAAAGGTACTCTAACCTTTGAATCGTCGACAATGAGAAGATACAAAGTGCGTTTGGTATCTTCTGCACTTTTAGTAGCAGGTAATCTACTCCCATGGAGTGTGAGAAGAATCTGTTCACCGAAAAGGTGTTCTTGATTTTCTTCATCCCTCAAACTCATGCCCTCGAACAGTCTTTTTAGCTTATTCGAAAAATGAGCTTGATCATAACCAATGCCTTCAATATCAGCCATGATGTCTTTGACTTTATAGGCTGTAAAGACATTATCTTGTCCGAACACCTCTACAGCTAGTGCTCCGACTTCTTGAGATAAAAGTTCATGACAGTGATATCTGCGAATATTCGCATAATAATTGCAAAATTTCCTCACGATATCGCAAGCTTTATCAGTCTCTTTTATCTTAGGAAAAGTGACTTTTTTAGTCGCTTGTTGTGCTACTGCTAGTAGATTTGTCATTTTTTTCTCCTTCATAGAAAAAAGGAAGGTTAGCTTAAAGCTACTACCTTCCTCTTTCTCTTATATGTACTATGTACGATACACTATAGACTATACATAGTATGATATACAATTTATTGCGTAAAAAAAGGAAACCTAATTATTGTTATCAAGTTTCCTTGCAAAATCTCGTTTATGTCTTTTGTGACTCTCGATATTTCGAGAAATATCATTCTTATCCCAGATTTGTAATTCCCAAGGATAATAGAAATTACTTCTGTTTTTAAAGTAGACATGGATGCCAGTATAGTCTTCAGTATCTTTTAAATACCAATTTTTTAGTCCGTATTCTTCCTTCCAATCATCTAAACGATTCATCACTTCAGTAATGACAGATGTTGGCAAAATGACACGTGCTCCAAAAATATCATTTAAAACCGAATTTACTGGATACCCTTCTGGTCTTTTAGTAAAACGCTCAATCTTGTCTAAAATAGATTCAGATGTCTTCACTCGATAGAAGTAACTAATATCGCTGACATCTGCTACCATTAAATAATCGTTGATAGATTCGTGTAGATTCAAACGATATTTTAGAATCTCATCAACCGGTACCTTCGCAAAAGTGTGCTTAAGATTAACTTTAGCAATTTTACCACTTTCAAAATACTCCTCTGAGTACTTTTTATGAATGGTGTTGATTTCAAAGATTAGTCGCTCTACTTTCTTGATATCTGTCACAAGCTCATACTTCTCCATATTTTTTTCTCCATTATACCATATCCTGTTTATTAAACGTTTTGAACTTAATCTTTTCTTCTGGGGAAGCTTTCAAAAGGAAATCATCAATTCCCTTTTCGTGAGGCCAGATTAGAGCACGAACCGTACAAGACTGCTTAGTAACTAGATCTTGAACCATGTCATACATGCGTTCAAATACCGAGTCATTATCCTCAAAGTCTTGGTCAAATGCAAGATAAATTGGTTTAACCTTTTTGAGTTCAGTCTTTCCGATAAAGTCCGAGATAGGACGCCATGCTGCTACTCCTGCCATAGAGATAACACAGATATTTCCCAATTGAGAAAGACGAGTGTTTTTCGCAACTGATGCGGTGATATCTCCTTTAAGCAAACCTTCCGTAACTAAAAGATTATCAACCTTACTCATAAGGTTAACTTTAGCCTTGCCTTCATCCGAAAAATGTGCTTGTTCTAAAATGTCATCAGAATAAGCAAAATGGGGAAAGGACTTAGCACTTGTTCCCTCTGGCTTATATGCTGACGATACAAAGACATATTTTTGCCCTTTTTTAAACGTCAACTCAAGTCCAGAACGAAGTTTAACACTAGTTTCCTTAGTTGTCCCACTTGCTAGTTCGTGTGATGAACCTTTAGCAAACACATACCAATCGAAACTTCCATCTTCATTTTGGAAGACCTTAGCAGTACGTGCATTTCGTCCCTCTTGAAAGGCTTCGTTTACTTTGGCTTGATAACTAACGTTATCAAGACGTACTTGAAAACCTACAATTTGTCCCCAAGAATTGCGACATGGAATTAGGATTCCATCTTTTGATTCAAAAATAGGACATTTTGCGTTTTCGTTCCAATAGAAACCAGGAACTCCACGCCAAGCATCTTTAGGAAGACCATTTGCAACAAAGAGCTTTTCCCAAATAGTTGCTGGGTGAGATACTGTTGTATCAACCTGCTTCTGACGTGTTTGCTTTGTTGATGAAGCATAGCCACGCAGTGCAATAGTCTCAACAGAAAGACCTCGTTCTGCACTTGTTAAGTGCTTGACATGGTCCTTAGTTAATCCCAACACATCAATCACAAGAGAATTAACCTTGTGAAGTGTTGAGATACTTGCCAAAGGCTGACTTTTCCAACTAGGTTCAAAAGCCACCTCTTTCGCTTTTTTAGGGTCCAATTCATAAATTGTCCCAGCGCTACCAAATTGTGGTTTGTCTGGGTCAATCTTTCTAGCACAGACTGCTTTGGTCTGGTCTGCGAACACCAAACACCAATCTGGTTTTCCACAAATAGGACAAGGGTAATCTCGCCCAACACGAATTAACTCTTGATTTCCAATAGTGATCAATTTTGTCATTTTTTTCTCCTTAAATAATATTTTTGTTGTAAAAGTGACCTTGGAAAGCCTCGAACACCTGTTCGTAGCCCTCCTCCGTATGCCGACAAGTTAGAGTTGGGAACACCTGTTCCTCATCTCTAATCATCGAGATGTCGCCTTCCTTTCTTGTCCGTCTACCCAAACTCAAAACAAAAAAGCATAACAAAGAAGCCGGCAAGCCTTGTCTCAAAAAACAAGGTTGCGCGTGCCTATGGCAAACCATAGGATAAACTTCTCGTTATGCTTAGTTGCTAATAACGTTTGTTGTAGCCTTTCAAAAAACTGAAGGCAAATTATCTCGTACCTGTTATAAGCGTTAAACCTCTTCTTTCTGTCTGATGGCTTAACTGATAGCTAAAAGCGAGTACGCTCCCTTTTAACCCATTATAAAACATGGTATGCCTATTGCTGGGACAGAACCAGTAATGACATCTCCTCCTCCATGTTTCCTCTTTTCTTTAGTCACGTGACCAAAGGTTCACCGTTAGAGGTGGTGAAAAAAAGATATAAATTAAAAATTTATGTCTTTAGTATAGCAAAGAGCAACTAACATTACAAGTTTATCGTTATTCGAAATTATAACTTTATATACTACTTTACATTACATCATATACTATACATAGTATGTCGTTTACAACATATTATGTATAGTACACCAATCATAATAAGCGAAGTATAAACGTCATGAAAAAAGAAATACAAGATACATTGTTAAACTATGTATCTTGTATAGTAAACTACCTAGAACAATATTTATACTAATTTTAAATATAACTTATTACCCAATAAGAACATATTCATATGTAGTTCTTTTATGTATCGTACAATATACATCATCTATTATTTACTATATACGATAATAGATTGTACTATACATTATACAACTTACATAATGTATTGTGTATCGTGTTGTAATACAATTCTTCTTATTTATTATATTAAAAGAACAGATGTAAGATATACGATATAATACCTAGGGATACATTATCTAACAATGTATTCTACATCGTGTATAGTACACTATAAAAGTTTTGCTTTTTTGCACTGCACTATATATAGTAAGGTTATGTATAGTGTAGTGTGTAATATTAGAATGGAATATCGAATATACAATACACTATACATCAATATACTATGTATTATATATGTTAGAGAAGTACATAGTGTATTGATATTTTATCATACATAATACATAGTGTATCGAGCATTATTCATATAGAATTTTGGTAATATGTTATATACTTTCCTTTTGAAATAGTATATAGTAAACGATGTACTATGTATCAACTAATGCGTAAAAATCTGATTATCAATTGTTTGGTATATACTATACATAGTGTATCTTGTATTATTTACGATATATCTTACATAATACTTGCTATTAAAATTCTATATGGTATACTTTAAATAGTTAATTATATGTATCGTTTTGTTATACATAGTGTATCGTACATAATGGATTGAAAGGAGTTTATATGGTTGCAACTACAGTCATAACGATGGCCGAGAAAGGAGGATCTTCAAAAACAACATTATGTGATTTACTGGCTCAAGCTCTAGGAGACGCTGGCTATAAAACTTGTGCAGGAGATCTTGATGGTCAATGCAATCTTACTACAGCGACAGGAGTAAACGCAGACGAACATAAAGGAATTTATGAAGTACTAAAAAAAGAAGTAGAAGTAGCTGATGCCATTGTGCCAGTTGACGGTTATGATTTGCTTCCTGGAAGTAAGCTTATGAAAAACTGGGAGAGTGAAGCATCAGGACTAAAAGATAGAGATTTTCGTTTAAGAAATGTTGTGCAAGATGTCAATGACTACTACGATTTTGTACTTTTTGATACACCTCCTTTTTTTGGTGTTTCTACAACAAGTACTCTTTTTACAAATTCGAAAGTTTTCGTTCTCATTCCTACAACACCTGATAAGTTTGGGGTTGAAGGTGTAAAAGATACAATCGAAGATATTGAAGCTGTTCAAGAAGGGTTCTCTTTCTTTGGAATTGATATTGTTATAGCTGGAATCGTTATAACACAGGTTGATAAAGGGCCGGGCTTTGGTAAAAAATCAATTAAACAAATCAAAGCAAGAGAAGCAGTAGCAGAACTTGAAGAAATTGCTGAAGAGCATAATACCAAGGTTTTTGACCAATACTTGTTTAATAATAAACAATACAAAGATATGATTGCTAATCAAGCAAATGTTTTCACAAATAGTGGCTATAGCATCCCTAAAAAACAAATCACAAATGTTATGAATGAACTAATTAAGACGATTGGAGAACACGATGCCGAAAAAGCTTAATACAATCCAACAAAGAAATTTTAATAACCTTTTAACGGCTGTTGAATCAAATGACCGAACAACAGCTAAAGAATTATTTGAACTCTTTTTTAAAGGGAAAGAAATTGAAGAAGTAGTAATTGATAAACTTAAGGAAAAGCATGATATTGCTTATCTAACTGAAGAAAGTGTAGAACCAAAAAAAGCTGCTGTTGCCCCTAAAAAAGTAAACGATGTCACTCAGAAAAAAGAAAAAAAGAAACTTCCTACAAAACTGGAACCAGCTAAAACAGTGGAAGAAAAATCACGTGCAAATCTCAATATGACACAATTATCAATGTCACGTTTTTCTGCATTAAGAGCTGTTTTAAACAAAAAAGACCTTAAAGGAGAAAATGGCAATTATCCTAAACGCGGTGGATCTGATAAGCTATTCACTGAAATGTTAGACCATGTGTACCAACTTCTAGACCCAGAACAAAAGGAATTGTTTAACACATTGGTAGAAACTGAGATGAGTTTTAAGTAGGAAAACTTTATTTTATATCATACAAAAGTGTAGGTGTTTCTACACTTTTTCTTTTTTATATTAGTTGTAACTTTTTTTAAAGAATATTTTGATTTTAAGGTTTCAATTATGATTAAGAACTTTTAGTAATAATAGTTTAAATAGTATTAAGTAGTATTAAGTGGTTAATAGTAGTAACTAAGTAGTTAATTATAGTTTAAGTAGTAGGTCTCCTGAAACCCTTGATATTACTGAGCTAAGCCTACCTTCATCATATAAAAGTGTATGTATATCCTACAAATTGGTAGGTATATCATATAACTTTGCATGAAAGTCATACAAAGTTGTATGTTAAGTCTACATAAGTGTATGTATGTCATATAAAATTGCAGGCGTATCCTACAAAACGGTATGTATATCCTATAAAGTTGTATGTTAAGTCTACAAAAATGCATGTATGTCATATAAAATTGCAGGTATATCCTACAAAATGGTTGTAAATTTTAAAAAATACTATGAAAATCAGAATATTAGTGATATAATGTCATACAAAAGGGTTGTAAATTAATATTTTTATACCCTGTCACATATTGCAGTAAGTAATTAGCTTGTAGTAAAATAATTACTTTTATTTAAAATACAACCAAAATGTATGATGAATGAACTAAGAGAGGTAGAAGCATTTGGTAGAGAATAGAGAGTTCAGAGAGATCATCAAATATGATAATAAGTTTACCCAAATGTTCCAACTTGGAGACCTTTCACCTCTTCAAGAAAATATGATTTACTCTATATTTGGTGAGTTGCGAGATATTTATGACGAAAATGAAGCAGCAATATTTTCTTATTCGAGTCTGGCAATGCTAGCAGGAAATACATTTTACAGCTCTAGGGAACAAAAAATTGTTCCTAGGACTGGTAAACGCTTTGAAACTACAGTTGAGGAATTAGAGGAAAGAATGACTAAAATTGTATATCGCCATCCCGAAAAGGTTGTCGATGGCAAGGTAGTTTCTTACACCACCATTCCACTGTTCAAGACCTTTAGAGTAGACCATGAAAATAAACTGATTAAAATCCACTTATCTGATGCGGAATATACTGAGTATGAAGAAGTAACTACAGAAGATGGATCAAAAGTAAAAGTAGCGGTCAAGCGTACAGTTAAGGACCTTTTCAATAACCCAGAGTGGGGTAAAAAAGCTAAGTACATTCAGTATGGTCGTGACTACCATAATCTATTGAAGAGTAAGTATTCTAAACGATTATTTAGACATTTAGCAGATTGGCGTAAAACAGGCTTTGTAAAAGATACAGCTGAAGAGCTTGAGCAAGAAGTTTTGATTTTGGATAGTCCTAGTTTACTTCGTTCGAAAGGTACTAAGCTGCAGCAAGCAATGGATGAAATCAATACACTATTGGTTGATGAGCATGGACTCCCTGTGATACAAGATTTGACAGTAGAGCGAATCAGAAAAGGAAAATCAATTACCCACTATATATTTAGGTTTAAACCGTTCGATGACGATTTGAGACGTATTGTTGCAACAAACGATAAAGTCATTACCTTTGAGAAGAAGAAGGAGTTAGACTTCAAACGTAAGATGGCTATCGTGATGGAGAAATTCTACACTGTTTTTCCTAAAGGAAGCAAAGCTGACAACTACAATAATAAAAATCAACTCAAACGTTGGCTTGAAACAATGGACCATGAACTAATTATTGAGGCATTAGAAAGAACAGGAAGTGATGCAAACCGTACTTTCGGTTGGACAAGAACGTTGCTCAATAAATGGGAAGTAGCAGGATACACAAAACTTTCAGATTTGAGAGATAGTCATCCAAATAATAAGGATGAGCGCCCTTCAAATGTTCCAGACTGGTCTCAACCAAACTATGAAAATGTAACAGATGACAAAGACCGTCTAAGACTAGTAGTAGTAGCAGTTAAATCAGCAATTAAAATAGAACTCTCAAAGATGCCTGACGAAGATAATAAGGCGGATATTAAACATTTAGCAGATAAACTGTTACAAGAGAAGCTGTGGGAACTTAAAGATAAAGGTTTAGAGTCTCTGTCTGATAGCCGTTTTGAAGAGACAAGAGAACAACTGTTGACTGAAGTACTTGATAATTTTGAAGTATAACTTCAGATATATTTTTGTAAATAGATTATATATATAATAGCGATACACGATGTATCGCTATTTTTGTTTTAGAAATTTTTTCCTAGATAAATCTAAAATCAACATGCAATCTTGTATGATATAATAGGTCTAAAATGTAAATGGTAAACCTGTAGTTAATTGCTATCATTATTGAGAGGAGGAGAATTATGTCAAAACAGAAAGATAAATATCTAGCACTTAGAAGGCAATTACCAGATATTATAGATGAGTATATATCTTACCTTCAAGTAGATGTCGAAGAGCCTTCTCCCAAAATGGTTGAACGTTTGTCAGTGATCCAGAAATTTTTAAATAGCTATGCAATTACGATTGATAAAGAGGCTGTTTCCCTATCATTGACAGACTTAGAAAAATTACCACGAGAATTTGTTCAAAATTATTTGGCTAATTTGCGTCTGAAACCAGCAGGAAAAAGATTTATTCTCTATACTTTAGCAGCATTTTGGAATTATCTTACGAATACCTCCTTTACAATTGAGAGAGGAATGCCGTTATTTTATCGTAACGTGTTTAATGAATGGAAGATAGTTTACAAAGAGAGTTACCACAACATAATATATTCCGAATCAAAGAAGAAGACTATTTTGTATACGCAGGAAGAGCTCGAAGGGCTACTTGATTTCATGGCAAACAGTTATGTTACAACTCTACCAACTCAGAAAAAGGCTGATAATTGGGAAAAGGAGAAGGAGCGAAATATTGCTATATTTGCAATTATAATTGGTACTGGAGCAAGTACTCAAGAAGTTGTTAACTTGACAGTCAGGGATATTGATATGCGTAAAAAAGGTATTTGGGTTGTTAGAAACAACGAGAAACAGTTTATACGTTTTCTTCCTTTCACCATTCCTTACATAGCTCCATTTGTTAAGGAACGACGTGGACGCTGGGACTTAGACCCTTCTATACCGTCATTATTTTTAACCATGTTGAAAAAGCCTATGGGGAGAAACACAATAGGTCATTTGGCAAAGAACATTGGACATGCTTATGGTAAGGTAATAACTCCTAGCATTTTAAAAGACAGCCACGCCTCTATTGTTTATAAAGAGACAGGTGATATTAAGAGAGTTGCTGAAATACAAGGATATAGTTTAGATAAGAATCACCTAATAAGATTTATTGATTGATAGTATGAACTTATCTCCAGATTAGTCAAAAGGCCACTTAAGGTCTTTTTTATGTCACTGGGTTACGAATAGTGACTCCTAAGTCTATAATGAATTTATAGAGAATTAAGGAGGTCTTATGCTTAGAAAAAACAATGAAAAAAGAGGTTGTCTTGGCAGTCTGATTTGGATACCGATAGCTATTGTTGTTATGTTTTGTATAGCTGGATATGGTATGTCCCAAGGAATTAATGTACCTGGTATTTTATCTAGTGGCTTTAATGTTATTAGTAAAGGGGAGCATGCCAATTCAAGTGATGTCGGAAAATTATTTGGGAGATTTATTCCCAAGTCAGAATCTTCGGAAACAGGAAACAGTTCTTCTAAAACAAGTGGTGTAAAGTCTGATGCTTTCAGCTACAGTCCGTTGCCTTTTGAAAACCATAAGCTAATGGTCAATGGAGATTTGGATAGTCTTGGTAGAGCAACATATGGTCACATCAGACTAAAGTATTCGGACAAACCACAAGATGATAGGGAAAGTAAAATTAATGTTAATCCAGTCGGTTGGCATAACTATCGTTTTAAGTACGAAGATGAGTCTGGAAAAGTCAAAAAAGCTTATCTGATGAATCGTGGGCATCTTATTGGTTATCAGTTTTCTGGATTGAATTCTGAAATAAAAAATCTAGTACCTATGACGCGCTATTTGAATGCAGGAACGATGTCTGATAGTAAAACGGATGCTAATAATCCAAACGGTATGCTATACTACGAAAATGCACTAGCCAAATGGTTGAAGAAAAACCAAAATATGTACTTAGATTATTGTGTTGTTGCAAACTATACTGACAATGAGTTAGTACCTAGGACTGTAACGCTTTACTGGACATCCTTTGATGAAAATGGGACACAATATGGAGTTGAATTACCAGAAGCAGGATTAGCAACGAGTGATGGAAATGTGAGTTCGGTCACACTTCAGAATGTTTCAAAGAATGCTAATATTAACTACTTAGATGGTACAGCCACAAGTAATTACTAACATTGACTATAGAATGTTTTATGCTAAAATAAGAATCAGCGTAAGCGTTTGAACAACAAAAAGGGGGGTATAGCCTCTTTTTTGTTGAAATAATGGATTTTTAAAGATATCTCTTGATTTGTTGCTCTCTAGCCTTGCATTGATATCAAAAATCTATATAATAATAATTAAAACAGAGCCAGAAGAAAGGGTGAGAATTATGTTTATGATCTTGGTTCTATTACTAACATTAGCGAGTTTCTTATATGTTACCATCGGTATCGCCAAGAAAATCTTTTCAATTTTCGCCTTAATTACACCAATTGTAGTCTTGGGTGTTGGGCTTCTTATCGCTATGAATTAACAAAAGTCAAGGGGGGTCACTATCTTACAGGTAGTGACCTTTTTTGTTATGCTTTTAATGTCAAAAAAGACATTAAAGGAGAAACATATGAAAGCACTTAAACTTATAAGAGAGGACGGTTATGAGAACGTCCATTATGCTAGTTTAGGGGAGCAAAAATTTAAAACATTGGTTGTTGCAGATAGGAAAGATGAACAAGAACAATGGTTTGAGCAACCAGAAATTGAATGTGTTCCAGAAGAAGTTTCAGATATCATTCGAAACTATACACTCCCATATATTGATCTTGGAAATACTGAAGATGAGTATTTGTTAGAACAAGCAACTAATAAGGTTGTATCAGTTGTGGTAGAGAATGTACTTGAAACACAGCCATTTATTCCGAGAAATAGAAATGGTCGTCCTATCGGTGAAGGTGTCGCATTCTGCGATATGTTAGTAGGGCGTATCCAAAATGGAGAGCTTGCTGGAACAACAGTTTATATTAAGCAAACAGAATCTGGCTTCCGCCAACCAAAAGACTTCTTTAAAATGGTTGGGCGTATTTTCCCTTGCAAATTAACTGAAATTCATATCCAAACTATCGACAATTATAAACTAACTATTAATAACCCATCAAACTATGTTGTTGAAGGTAGTATTGAGTTAGCTGAGTGGTTAACTAATTACCAGCTTCTTCAGCAAATTGAAAAGAGTAAAGATAACTCTTCTCGTAATCGAGATAGAAAAAATATCTTGGAACGTACTCATGAAGGTATTGTATCTGCCGTGATTAACAATGGTAGCAATGCAGGTATCATGGTAATGACCAAAAAATTACAAACGGTATTTATTCCAAAACATAGGGTAAGTTATGAGTGTGATTCTTCATTTGTTAACCTAGACGAAGTAGTATCAGTCTTTGATAGGGTGGAATTTAAAATTACTGGGGCCAATACCCAAAAACCAAGTCCAAATCAAAGAGAACGTCACATTATCCATGACTATATTCGTATCGAGGGAGATATGAAAGTTCTCGAAGAAGCACCTCAAGATGCTTTGATTGAGATGATTGATAATAAGAAAGTCATAGGACGATTGTTTAAAGTGCGATTCATCAGTTTTGATCCACAGAGTCTACATACAGTAGAGTTGGTTGACTTTCCAGGTATCAAAATTAAAATGAAGGACTCAGGTTCTTTAAATCGAGTTCCTTTTAAGCAAGGAGATGAAATTTCAGTTGTTATTCAAGATGCTCATTATCGCTGGGTAGACGCAAATAGCAGGGGGCGTCGAGTGGCTAAAAAAACTGAAGAAGTGAGCAGTAATTCACAGAATACGGAAGAGAAAAAATGTCTGTTTCGTATCAAATCACGTTTCAATAGTTTCTATCCGAATCGTGTGAACAGTAAAATCTTATCAACATTTTTTACTAGTTGAGTCGCATATAGTTCCCTCTGAAATGGGAACTTTTTGTTTACGTTCGGAACAGAAAAATTTAACAAGGGGGGAACATGAATCATCACAATATCAATGCTATTGTCTATTATCTGATAGTCTTTATTAGGTATGTCTTACCTATTACCTTGGTCTTTATCGGTATCGGTAGGTGGAGTTATGCTAAATCTATCAATAATCCAGAGAAACAAATTATGGGAGTAAATTTTGCCTTAAAATCAATTTTATTCTTATATATCGTTACATTTATCCCTATTTTCATCATCTATGGACTCGCAATGATATCAAAGGGAGGCACACATAGTGGTGACTTCTCTATGATTAGTTTCGTAGAGGTCTTTACCCTAATAGAAATTCTAGCAGTTGGAATATTACCTGCATATGGTTTCATACAGGGATACATATATCACTATCAATGGTTGATTACAGAAGGTAAGAAAACAACAAGCTTACCTCGACGAAACCTATTCATTAGACTTGGAATAATAAGTCCGATTGCTATTGTTGTATTTATGGAAGTCTTGAAAAAAATGTTTGCTTACTAGAGAGGTGCTTTATGCGGAAGATCTTGAAATTATTTTTTAATCGTTATTATACAAATGGTAAGCGAACTATAGATATCTTACTTTTTTGTTGGCGAAAATATATTGATTGGGTATATCATATATCTTTTGGATTATTTGCTTTCAATATTATTATGTTTATCTTTAGATGGCGTTTGCCTAATTGGGTATTTATATCTTTATTTATATTTTTGTTCGTTAATATGGCTTTAGTTTTATACATTGGTGTATGGCACAGCAATGTTACAAGTCGTCAAATTTTCGTGTTATTTGAAAAATATGATACCTTGAAACGAGCAGAACGAAAGAAGATTATTGGTAAGTATGCTATAAGAGCAGCACTAGCAGCAGTACTTATATCTTCTGGATTATATGTACTAACAATCAATAACTTTATCTTATCCCTCATCAATCGTATGTATGATGTAGCAGATAATTATCTCAAATATATGCCCTGGTCGATACCAAATGGAAGTCAGACAGGTATTGTATTAAGTTATCATACCCTAAAACCCTTAATAGGAGCTGACTGGTTTAACAGTTTATTATTGTTGACTCCTATTGGAGCAATTGGTCTTATTTTTTATAATAGTTATGCGACTGGGATTGCTGAAAAAACCTATGAGAAACTTGTTGAGCAATGGCTAGGAGGACGTTACTTCCAAGACAGTGTATTAAGTAATATTGTTCATAATCAAGATGAAAAAGGTCAAGCGAATTTGGTTATGGGACTTAACTCTAAAACTGGAGAGCAAGTGATTTTACACGCTAATGAGAGGACTTATCACACTATTATCTTTGGTTTGATTGGTACCGGTAAATCGGCAACGATTCTGATTCCAGCAATGCTACAGGATATGGAAAATATGAAATACTATCTATTATCCTATCGTAAGTATTTGATGAAAGTAGATGAAGAACTGGAACAAGAATTCTTTAGCACTGAGTTTGAACGGAAGAAAAAAAGACGTGAATTGTTGGAGCAGTGGTATAACAATGGTTATGCTGCAGAGCTTACAAATGGTATTTATATGACTGAACCATCAGGTTCGATGTATGGCACAATTGTTAAGTACGCTCATAAAATGGGCTTCCCGGATGAAATGATTTGGACTCTAGATCCTACTAACCCAGGAACTGGTGCAATTAATATTTTGGATGGAGATACTACTCAGGTAAAAGGGGCTGTTCGAGACTTATTTAAACGATTTAGTGATCCAAGTGGGACTGGTTCTTCTTTCTTCCTTAACCAAGAAGGACAACTTACTGATAATATCATTACGGTCATTAAAGAGGTAGCGTTGATACCAGATGCCCCAATAAACTACATGTTAAAAGGTAAGTCTCCAACACTAACTGAATTCTCAAATATGTTACGTTCTAGTGATTGGATTGAGGCCTATATTGCAGTTTTTGAACAATTACTTAATCGAAAGAAAAGGCTTTTTGAAGAAACGTTGAAAAAGCATGAAGAGTTCTTAGAGCAGGAAAAAGAAAAGTGGTTAGAGGAATCAGAGTACAATCGTGAACACGAACAACTCTTTGATACTATTCTTAGACCAGAGAATGTTCATGAAGCTATAAACGCATTTAATGATGAAAGAAATAAACTTGAAAATCTCCAAAGTTCTTATGATTATTTCATCAATGCTCATCAATTAAATTCGTACACAGAGGAATATTATTATACCTTTGATGCTAACGTGTCTGGTCTAAAAGCAGTTATTGATGACCTTTCATCTTCACCAGAAATCCGTCGTGTATTTTTCTCTCAAAGTACCAAAGATTTAGATATTGTTTTAAAAACGGGTGGAATGATTTTGGTCAATTCTGCTAAAGGTGTTCTTGGTAAAGAAAAGTCTCGAATGGTAGCACAGATGGTAACATTAGTTATGCAAAATGCTGCTCAAAGACGTCTTCCAGATAAGTCTCCTTTCTTTGCTTTTTATGAAGATGAAAAGAATGGTTACTTGATGCCAGGTAATGATAGTAACTTCCTAGATGAGTCTCGTAAGTTCCATGTTCCAGTTATGCATGCTTATCAACATGACGAACAAATTAGGGATTCTATTGGCGAATCTGGGGCTGATGCAATCAAGATGTCTTATCGTAATGCCTTTACCTTCCAACAAACCTCAACAAAGGTTGTAGAGTTCATTAATCTACGTTCAGGAGGAAAACATTATGCTCTTAAAGAAACCAAACGTGCAGCAAACGATGATCTCCTAGCAGGGAATCAAGGGAACTCAAGTGCGACTTCAGAGGAAGTAGTAGAAGAAGATAACTTCACTGCTAGAGATGCAAATAACCTAGAGAAATTCCAAGTTGGTGGTGTTATCGTCAGTGATGATGAAGTCTCAAATATGATTTATTTGACAACATCTCCGCATTTTGAAATGGATATTTCAAAGGACTCTTTTGTCTCACATACACCTTTCAATAAGGTTTATGGGCTTGGAGAGGAAGAACCGGAAATTGCAAAAGCATACAAGTTGTGGAGAGCAGAAGTGATAGAATATTATGCTCAAAAAGAGTCTGAAAGTCACCTCTATGAAAGTGATTTTACTGAAGAAGAATGGCAAGCAATTATGGATGTTAAGGTACCAAATGTTGATAGTAATGTAAATGATACAGTTGGTAAAAAAGATGATTCCCCATCAGTTAAAAGAACAATCTTAGTCAACGAAAGTATGACAGAACATAGAGAAAACACTTCAATTAGAGAAGAGATGACAGAGGACACTGAGCAAAAAGTGGAGGTCGATATCTCTGAAATTCCACCAGTTGTTGAAGAAAAACAAACTGTAAATAGCAAAAATGATATTGGTGAGTTAGAGGATAAAGAAATAACTCAAAGAGTGATCCTAGCTCCATCATCTACACCCGAAACAGTCGATACTCAAAATATTCAAGCACCTAATCAAGAGTTTGAATTACCTCAAGAACTCTCTCGTGTAGCTCGTGAGAAAGCAACTAAAACTTTAAAAAGTAATGTAGAACAAATGGCTATTGATGAAGAAGAAGGTTTTTAGATAACATAAAAAGCAACGGATTTCCGTTGCTTTTGTTCTAATTTTGAGAGTCATTATATGTTTCTTTATTAGTCTTCTCAGCCTCCTTTCTTGCTTTTTCTGCAGCTTTTTTATTCTTAATTTCTTTCTTTACCTCTTTAACCTTATTTTGTGTTTCAACAACTAAATTATCAATAGATAAATCTGGATTTTCTAGTTTTTTCAATTCGAAATAGAGCTGACCTAGTTTATCAGTTTGTGATTTTTGATAGGCCTTAAGCTGTTCCATAGCATCTTTTTTTTGTTGTTCGTATGCCTCAATTTCCTTAATAAAATCTGATTCAGTTTTTTTGTTTTTTCCTGCCATAATTTGCTCCTTAATTATTAATTATATCTAATAGTATAGAGCAAGAATATTAAAAGTCAACCCATGTCACTCCCTTGAAAATAATCTATTCTAGGGTATACTGAACACTATAGCGACCTATTATAAATGAATCCTAAATGTAGTTATTAAGTGCTTAAAACCCCATAAAACCGGTGGTTACGAGTGTTATGTAATAACCAGAATTTATGAATGAAAGTACAGAGAGAACAAAAGTCTAAGAGTTTACTGTATTTATAGGGCTGACGACTAATATTAGAAACTCGTAAATCATAAATGAGTAAATGGTGGCTACTATATAGCTAGAATAAACCATGTTTTTTAGGGATTATCGTTATAAAAATAAACTACGACGTTATGAATGAGAGGAGATGAAAGTATCAATCAGCATTTTACGGGTACAAGAGAATGCTTGTGTAGGGCAATAGCAAAGGCATAACACGATTTTAAAAGTAATCGTTGCACTCTTCGAAAAAAGACCAGACTATATACCCTATTGATTGACTATTTTAGGACTACAAAATGCAAGATATAAAAAATAGAGATTTTACCTCACTTATTTCAAATAAAAAAAATAAAATTCATTACACCCAGAGGAATAAAATAGCTACTTATTTTGTTTCAAAAAATCAAAATATCTCTCTGTCGTTTTCAGAAGAGGAGCTTATCATCTTTTATCATCTACTAAGGTTTGGTTATTTTGATAAGGAAATCATAGACCTCATTTATACTGCAGTAACTCGAAAATCTAAAACCCCTAATTCATGGTTTTATCGTCTTGTTGGGAAGGTGAATCATCCTATTTCAGCATGTTCGGATGCTAGAAGCGGTAAGAGAAAAATATATTATCTGAACAAAGGTTTTAGTACCTGGTTGCTTACTATGATTAAGGGTATTGATAAAATACGGTTGCTAACAACAACGACAGAATATGATAGGTCAGTATATAGCATTGTCAGTAATAATCTTCTAGGAGGAAAACCTCAAACCGTAAATATTCATGATCTAGAGACCAGACGATTAGTTGCTAAAATCTTAAACAAGCTATTTTTTAATAACCAAGATAAGTCTGTCTATGACCTAAACATACAAGTCGTATTTCCTATTAGTCGGGTTAATCTTTTAATGGTTCCTGATGCTGTTGTATTTGTGAACGATAACTCTTTTTTTATTGAGTATGACCGAGCAACAGAACGTCAAACAATTCTACTTTCTAAAATATTTGGTTACGCAGAAGAACCAGCATTCGAAAATTCTAGTTTATTTTTCGTTTTCGAGAGTAGTCGTAAAGATAATACGCAAGTATCTAAACGTTTAATGAACTTTTTGGAATATGTAAATGAGGTTGAGGTTGAAGGTGTGACTGGACATGACATGTTAAAGCGTAAAAATATTTCTTTATTCAGTCAAACAACAACAAATGCTTCTGACGTTATTGTCGAAATCATTCAAGAAAGGATGTTTTCAAATCATAAAGATTGGTGTGATTGCGAGGCTTATGATTTTTCTGAACTGCAGAAAATAGATTATCTTGTAAAGGAGATATCAGAACCTTTAGATGATGATAAATTCCAGTTCTCAGCTGTTGTTGAAACTGACTCATGGGAATTGAAAGAGTATCCTATGGTGCCTATGACGTATATCAAAAGTGACTTGATTCCACACTTAACTAGTCTCTATGAAGAATTCTCAATGGAGTATGAACATATGATCATTGTATTCCCAAAAGAAGTTCTACCAGAAAAAATTAAACTTCCTTTTGATGATTATTTCTTGATTGTTTATAGATAGAGTAAAGGTATTTGTAAATGGATTATTTGGAATACTTAGGAAGAAGACTTGTATGGTTAGTTGTTTCGCTTGTAGTTGTTATCGTAGTAAAAAGACCAAGAATTTTGAAAAGGCTAGCCATAGTTAGTGATGTAGCTATTGGAAAAATCCACTACTTTATTTTTCTAGCTATTGCTTGGTTGATTCTTGTCACATATTTTATTTTGTACTTGTTTATGGTAGTTACTTTTTTCCTATCATGGCATACTCTATCACTTAATAACGTGATGGAAATTATTTTACAAACGGTGTTAATCATCCCATCACTCTATACTTTATTTGTCCCACATAACGAGGTCATCAAGAAGGTTGATGAATTCTTATCAGCGAAAAAAGAATAAGTCACGCGCAGCAACTGCAACACATAATCATTCTCTCAACTATTTAAAAAGATGTAAGAAAGTCATTTGATTGTTCGAAATTGTTGTAAGTATCTGTTGGTGTTTTAAAGATAAAAAAGATTGAAAGGTAACGGTAATTAATGAAAATAAAAATTGAATCTGCTTGGAAATCCCTCTGTGATGCATTTCCAAAATTAAAGGATAATCCTCTTTACAAGGGTTGGTATATTAGCTATGCGATCCTTGTGACGTTATCTATTTTAACGGTAGTTGTAGTGAACCATAGGATTGTCTATTCATTTCCGTTTGATTGGTTTGGTTTGCTTTTTGGAATTATCTTACCTTGGGTTCTTACGACCTTTTATATCGTATATCAAGGTGTGGACCATGCCCACCAGTTTACATCGACTAAAGTTGTTCTTGGGTTATTTATGTTACCTGTAATTCTGATTGGTTTTACCTCTAGTTATAAGAATGAATACAGTTATAGTAATCGTATGGTTACGACGGTTTTTGATCAGGAACTCACGCAACAAAGTTTCCACGCAACAAAGATTACATCAAACCAGCTTGATTATTTTAAAGAAGATAATGTCATTTTTCCTTATAAGAAAAATACTGCTTCAGAGATATATGTGTTCTTTCGACCTGATTGCCCTTACTGTCAAAAATCAATTCCAGTACTCAATAAGAGCTTAACTGAAAAAGAACGAAACAAGATTATCTATGTTAATGTTCTTGACGAAAGTGGCAAAGATTTAGCTAAAGCTATGGGAGTAGAGAAAGCAGCAACAGCAGTTATCTATCATAAGGATAAGACTTCTGGTGGATGGTCCAAACGAATTGAACGAATGGCTGGAGGGAAGCATGAAGCACCTCGTCTTGATGAGGATGCTATCCATGATATTGTGTCAGTTGCAAAGGAGGAAACAAAATAATGTATTTGTCAAAAAAAGATATTTCAGAATGGATTGCTAGTCTAAAAGTAGGTGACGAGGTTGCGATCCAAATAACACGAATGGATGGTGTCATAGTTTCTAGTGAGCGTGGCATTGTCGACAAGTGGTTAGGAAAGAGACTTATAGTTGTTAACGGTAAGCATTTTGTTCCTAGCACTGGTTTGAGACAAAGTAACGCTTTTGTCCCTGGTCAAAAGACAATCGTGGAACAACTTTTCCCCTTGGATGCTTTGCTTTTAGATGAGGAAGAACTTGCCAAAAGAGATACCATTATTCAAAAGTTGAAAGAGTCTGCAGAACGTCTAGAGCACGCGCAGACTTATTCTTCATTAGTCGTTTCTAGGGTGCTTCGTAAGCTATCAGTCCTAGACGTTGGTGATGCTTATGATTTAAATGAACTACATTCCTCTAGTGACACAGAAGACTTAGAAGATAGTGCTTTATTGGATAGACGGAAATTCTCAGAGAAGAAACGTTGTTTAAAGACTCTTGACCGTATGCTTGCCAATTTAAGTCAAGATAATACCTTGGGTGCTTTCAAGTTAATCTCTCTTTTGGGAGAAGTAGCTTCTGAATTTACTGATGCTGAAGATGAGGTAAGTGAATGTTAGCCTATGTCATTATGTTTGTAGTTATGTTTGCCATCAAGTGTGTTACTCTTACTTTTGTGAAGCATAAAGAGTCTACAGTAGTCAGTACTTTTCTGAATGGCACGAATCAGATTTTCCTTAATACGATTGTCTGGTTCCTACGACTAACAGCTATGTTCCAGTTTTATCTTTTGGTGGTGGACAATAATCTAACTGTTATTCCTATAATTGTTGGTTTCATTCTACCTAATGTCTTGTTCTGGTTTAAGGGAATCAAAGCCTCTTTATCGGATTTGCTTGTACGTTGGTTAAAATCATTTATTGGTCATAAGTATAGAACATGTCCATTTTGTCATGAATCACATTTATTCTTTCGATACACAGAAGACCGCACAGCTGCTTATTACTATCTCTTGACTGAAGATGATAGTCTTGTGGCCATTGGAGATTTTGATAATAGTGACCATCCTGCACGTTTCT
>PPYE01319674.1_pt1 | contig 88698 bp, 56 predicted proteins | sample 1559881 | NCBI WGS metagenome assembly PPYE01 (sample SAMN08240022, study PRJNA423297) | Human gut metagenome, whole genome shotgun sequencing project.
TAACATCCTGATACAAAGATATAAATATGAAAGTTAATTAAAATAATTATCCAATTTTACTTGGAATTTAAATGGAAAGCTATATGAAACACATCATCTTAACTCTATGTTTAAGCGCGGCAGTAATGACCGGCATGTCACAAAATGAACCTTATAAAAACCCGAATCTTTCTCCGGAAGAACGTGCAGAAGATTTATTAGGCCGGTTAACCCTGAAAGAAAAAGTCATTCTGATGCAAAATGAATCTTTTGCAATCGAACGTTTAGGTATCCGTCATTATGATTGGTGGAATGAAGCCTTGCACGGTGTGGCCCGTGCCGGATTAGCTACCGTATTTCCTATTACTATGGGAATGGCTTCCACATTTGATGATAAAGCCATAGAAGAAGTATTTACTGTCGTTAGTGATGAGGCCCGTGCCAAATATCACGATGCACACCGCCACAACCGGTATGGTGTACGTTGCGAAGGGCTTACCTTTTGGACTCCGAATATTAATATTTTCCGTGATCCGCGTTGGGGACGCGGACAGGAAACTTATGGTGAAGACCCTTATTTAACCGGTCGCATGGGGGTAGCGGTTGTAAAAGGTTTGCAAGGCCCGGAAGATGCCAAATATGATAAACTCCATGCCTGTGCCAAGCACTATGCAGTGCACAGTGGGCCGGAATCAAAACGACACTCCTTTGATGCCAAAAATATCTCATCACGTGATTTGTGGGAAACATATCTACCTGCTTTTAAAGACCTGGTACAAGAGGCCAATGTAAAAGAAGTGATGTGTGCTTATAACCGTTATGAAGGAGACCCATGCTGTGGAAGTAACCGACTGTTAACACAGATTCTACGTGATGAGTGGGGATACAAGCATCTGGTAGTAAGTGATTGTGGTGCCATCAGTGATTTCTTCTACAAAGATCGGCACGGTACTCATAAAAACGCAGCGGAAGCAAGTGCGGCGGCAGTACTTAGCGGAACTGACCTGGAATGTGGCATCGAATACGCCCATTTGGAAAAAGCTGTAAAAGAAGGTTTTATCTCAGAAGACCAGATAGATGTAAGTGTACGTCGTCTATTAAAAGCCCGGTTTGAGTTGGGTGAAATGGATGATGATTCCTTAGTGCCCTGGAGTAAGATAAGTATTGATACGGTAGATTGTGAGAAACATAAGCAGTTAGCCTTGGATATAACCCGCAAGTCGATGGTATTGTTACATAATAACGGCATTTTACCGCTGGCTAAAACCGGAAGCCGTATTGCCGTTATGGGGCCTAATGCCGTAGATTCCGTTATGCAATGGGGAAACTATGAAGGTACGCCTTCCCATACCTCTACTATTTTAGAAGGTATTCGTAATAAGATCGGCAATGTAGTGTATGAAAAAGGTTGCGAGTTGTTGACCAATCAGGTGTTTGATTCTTATTTTGGTGAAGTCTCCAACAACGGAGCTCCCGGCTTTACCGGTACCTATTGGAATAATATGGAGTTGAAAGGTGAAGTAGCAGCGATACAGCAAGTGAGCACACCTTTTAATTTCAATAATGGCGGCAACACGGTTTATGCACCGGGAGTCGGATTATATCATTTCACTGCATCTTACGAGGGTACTTTCCGTCCGAAAAATAACGGAGATTATACGTTAGTAATCGAAGGTGATGATGGTTATCGTGTGTATGTAGATGGTAAGGAAGTTATTAATTATTGGGGCGAACATGCCAGCGCAAAAAGAGAATATACACTTACTGCTACTGCTGGAAGAGATTACAAAATAAAGATTGAATACATGCAGGCTGGTGCTGAGGCTCTTCTTCGTTTTGATATAGGTGTTTACCGTCAGATATCTCCCGATGAGGTAGTCAGCAGGGTGAAAGATGCTGACATCGTTATATTTGCAGGTGGTATTTCTCCGAATCTGGAAGGTGAAGATAAATATTTTATAGACTGTCCCGGTTTCACCGGTGGTGACCGTACCACTATTGAGCTTCCGGAAGTGCAGCGCAATATATTGAAAGCTTTAAAGAGAGCAGGTAAGAAAGTTGTTTTTGTGAATTGCTCCGGTTCGGCCATTGCATTGGTACCCGAAACTGAATCGTGCGATGCTATTCTACAGGCATGGTATCCCGGACAAGCAGGTGGTATGGCTGTTGCTGATATCTTGTTTGGAGATTACAATCCAAGTGGTAAACTGCCTGTTACTTTCTATAAAAATACCGGACAGTTGCCCGATTTCGAAGATTACAACATGAAAGGACGTACTTACAGATATATGACACAAACGCCTTTATATCCATTCGGTTACGGATTGAGTTATACTACTTTTGATATATCCAAAGGACGTTTGAATAAAAAAGTAATATCTACCAACGAAGCTTTAACATTGAAGGTTGATGTGAAAAATACCGGTAAACGTGATGGTGCTGAAGTCGTTCAGGTGTATATCCGTAAGATTGGTGATAAGGAAGGACCGGTTAAGTCACTTCGTGCGTTCCGCAGTGTACCGTTGAAAGCAGGGAAATCTGCAACAGCTGTTTTCGAAATTTCTCCTAAAGCATTTGAATTCTTTGATGCTCAAACAAATACAATGCGTGTAGTGCCGGGAGAGTATGAAATTATGTATGGTAACAGTTCGGATACACCACTTGAAAATAAACTCAATATCACGCTTAAGTCTAAGTGATGATGAAAGTGTCTACTGTCATCCCGGGCTTGACCCGGGATCTCCTCTTTCGGTCGAGGGGAGCGCTGAAGGCGCTTTTCGATTCTAGCCTGGGGTTTTAACCCCAGGTGAGGATAGCCTCTAAAAGGAGTTCTGACAGAACGACACGAAATTACATTCGCGTCGTGCTTACAGCACTCCTGGTTAGGATGTTTTTATACCCAGGGTTAAAACCCCAGGCTAGAATCGAAAAGCGCCTTCAGCGCTCCCGGCAGTACATCAAACCTTATAAACTGACGGTTATTGTCATCCCGGGCCTGACCCGGGATCTCCTCTGTAAGAGTAATCCCATTTTTAAACCCATCATTCAAACAACAGCCCTAAAAACATGACACATCGTTTCAACTCCCTTATTACACTCGCCATGTTACTTATCCTGACACTTCCTGTTTCTGCCAAAGTCGTCCTTCCTTCCTTTTTCACTGACAACATGGTAATACAGCAAAATAGTGTATTAACTCTTGATGGCCGGGCGAGACCTGACCGGGAAATTATGGCAGTTGCCGGTTGGAACAAACAAAAATATACCGTACAATCAGGAAGTGACGGTAAGTTTAAAATAGAAATACCAACTCCGTCTGCTGGTGGCCCGTATACTTTGACGGTGTCTGATGGAGAAAAGCTTACTTTAAGTAATATACTGGTCGGTGAAGTGTGGTTTTGCTCAGGACAGTCAAATATGGAAATGCCTCTTTCAGGATGGGGAGGGGTGAACAATCATAAACAGGAAATAGCAGAAGCTCAGTATCCTTCCATTCGCCTGTTGCAGGTAAAAAAGACACTTGGTTATACTCCGGCTGTAGATGTAGGAGTAAACCGGGGAGGCTGGCACGAATGCAGTCCTGCAAGTGTTCCGGATTTTTCTGCTATCGCTTATTTCTATGCCCGCGAGTTATGGAAGCAGTTAAATATTCCAATAGGTGTGATTGATTGTACATGGGGAGGAACTCCTGCCGAGTCATGGATAAGTACTGGAACGTTGGCACAAGTTACCGGATTTCAGGAAAAGATAGCCGGGATGGAAGCACTTGGATTTGACAAAGAACGTTTAATGGCTGCTTATCAAAAAGAGATGATAGAGTGGGAAAGGGAGTTCATGAATAAAGATGCAGGATATAAAAACGGCACTCCTTTGTGGACAAGTAATCTGCAAACAGGTGATGAATGGAAAACCATGGAACTTCCCGGATTCTGGGAACAAAAAGGATTGCCTGGGTTTGATGGTGTTGTCTGGTTCCAGCGTGAAATTGAGATTCCGGCAGCCTGGCAAGGTAAAGACGTAAAATTACATCTGGGAAAGATTGATGATGAAGACATAACCTATTACAATGGTCAGGAGATAGCGAGAGGACAGGGGCATGCTACTTTTCGGCATTACACCATCCCGGCAAAGCTTGTAAAAGCAGGGAAGGGTGTGCTGACAATACGTGTTGTTGATTTTGGCGGTGAAGGAGGTATTAATGGTGAACCCGGCGATCTTTATGCCGAGGCTAACGGACAGCGTATAGAACTTGCCGGAAAGTGGAACTATCACGTCGGTCTGTCTGTATCCGACATACCTGTACAGCCTCTCTCCCCGGAAAATTCCAAATATCCATCCGTACTTTACAACGGTATGGTAAGCCCCTTTACCCGGTTTCCAATTAAAGGAGCTATCTGGTATCAGGGAGAAGAAAACTCCAACAGAGCGAAACAATACATTCCTTTATTTCAGGCACTCATTGCCGATTGGAGAAAACAATGGAATAATGACTTTCCTTTCTATTTCGTGCAACTGGCCGGTTATATGAAACCTCAGCAGGTGCAACCTGATTCTCAGTGGGCACATCTACGGGAGGCTCAGGCTGAGGCCCTCCATGTAGCCAATACGGGTATGATAACAGCTATTGACCTGGGAGACCCAAACGATATCCACCCCAAAAATAAACAGGATGTAGGAAAACGTCTTGCTGCTCTTGCCCTTGCCAGGACTTACCAAAAAGGTAGTTATCACATGCCTCTTTACCTGGGGCATCACATTTCAGGAAACACACTTACATTGATCTTCGATTCTGTAATAGCTCCTCCTGTTGGAAAGATAAAAGGATTTATAATTGCCGGCCCTGACGGGACATTCTATCCTGCGAAAGCTATATTACAGAAAGATGGAAAAAGTATAGCACTCCATTCACCCGACGTAAAAATTCCTGTTGCTGCGCGTTATAACTGGGCTGATTGTCCCGATGGTAATCTTTATAGTCCGGAAGGATGTCCGGTAGGGCCTTTCCGGACAGATAAACAATCTCTAACTAAAATGTAATGAGGTCCAAAAAAGGATTATTCACCACGGATTACTCAGATTAACACAGATATGTTTAGGTTATTCGATTCATTACCAGTATAATAAATATAAAATAATCTGTGTTAATCTGAGTAATCTGTGGTGAGTTTACATCATTAATGAGCTTTCGGGATACTCTCTCTCTATTTAATATCTGAATTATTGGTAAACATATGATACCTTATTTCGTGAAAATTGCCAACATGTAGATTTATAATATAGTTTTCTTTGTATAATCACTACCCATCTTTTGATATCAGAAAAAGTATATTTTTATGTATGAAAAAGAGAATTCTTCCTCCCGATTATTCTTATTTTAATTAATAATTAGACTATCCAAGAGAAAGAGTTTTCCTTATATTTTATTCCTTTTTCTTAAAATATGGGATTTGTGTAGATATTGTCTTTTCAGTACTTTGTTTTGGTTTCAAAATGATAAAAAAAGAATTCATTAGAGTCGAATAAAGATCATTATATTTTCTTCTTGACCCAAATACGGAAGTATTTAAGCGGTAAAATCGTAGAACTGGCACTTTTACATATAAATATACTTGCTGCTGTATGTTGTAACTGTCTAATTATCAGTATTTGCTCTCTTCTTTCTAACCGGTTGTTAAGTACTATATAACTTAGACTATATTTTAAGGAAGTGAACGACGATATGTTCACACGACTTACAGTTTACGTGCTCTAGTGCAGGGTGGTCACGTGCCTTGGTGTCGGGAGTGACTTGCTTTAGTGCGGGTTGGTCACGTGCCTTGGTGTCAGGAGTGACTTGCCCTGGTGTCGGGTAGTTATGTGCCTTGGTGTCGGATAGTCATGTGCTCTGGTGTCGGATGGTCAGCTGGTCACATTACTCTTTGTTACTTGAGCAAGTGACAGGTAGTTATATGAGGATGTAAGAACCAACTAAAAAGACAGGAGAGCCGGATATAAAGTACTAACATTTTAGTAAAAAAGTACGCAGTTTATTAGCAAAAACTACGTACTTTTTAAACACTTTCTACGGTAATAATACCCCTATAAAACTAACTTGAAACTCCGGGCTAGCTTTTTTATAATAACTGATACTATATATATCCCTTTATCCAAACCACCATAAATACCACTGCCCGTTACCAGACTCCGGTATATTTGTATGCCGGCCGTATTCAGGATTTCAAGAATTGCGTTGTTGCCTTCTCCTACATTATAATAAATATCACTGTTAGCAGCGTATACACATACATCAGCAAGTGCCTTCTCTTTCATGCCGGTCGGGTTAAAAGAAGACATGGCAAATTTTCCTCCTCTTTTCCCGTTATCTATGGCTTGTACACCCCATTCATAGTCTATGTCTTCATCAGCAATATACATGGAGTAAGAGTTTGTAGTGATCTGCCCTGAAATCTCTCCAACTTTAATGAAACCTGTTTTCAGGTCGGCAGGAACCGTCATAAAATATTCTTTAGCTCCGGCCTTCTTCATATAAATATTATATTGCAATGCGGAAGCAGGAGTTATGTCATCTGTTGCGGCATCCCATGAGAAAGTAATCATTCCCGTTTCTTTATTATAAGAGCTTTTGAGGTTAGAAGGTGTGGAAGGTGCTTCGTTGGGTGTTATACCTGCGGTTGAGGATGTGTTTTTCCAAAGCTGTGTAGCACATCCGCGACTACATACATTGCTTTGAGCCCATCCCATATTCCAGGCATCCAGATATCCGTCATTATCATAATCGATCAGATGATTGTTTCCATGACTGATACGGTCGAAAGTCCATTCCTGACCGGTATCATAATAAGCTCCGCAGGCTTCGAAACTGAAATCACCCCTGTTGAGGTAAAGCCATGTTGTGATTTCGTGTTTCTCTCCGTGTCCACCTATCAGGATATCAGGCAGGCCGTCGTGATTGACATCTCCAAAAGAAGGAGTTGCCCCGTCTATGCCTTCAAAACCACAGAAGAGGTTACTCAGCATTTCAAACTTACGGCCTCCGCGGTTTTGATATACATAAAATGATTTACCTCTGTCAGGAGAAAATCCGGTTACGATAATATCCATATATCCGTCCGCATCCAAATCGCATACGGAACAGGAAGAATCATTGGAACCGTACAGATATTGGTTGCTTTCAGAGAACGTGCCGTCTCCATTATTCCAATAGACATGAAGGCTACCTTCGCCCGAACCGTAACCGGAAGATACGATGTCCGGCCAACCGTCATTATCCATATCGGCAAAATGTACAGAACCTCTTGACAATCCTTCGAAAGGAGCTGTTCCATTCAAAGGAGTTTCTTGCCTGATAAATCCTTTGCCTTTATTGTTTTTGTAAAGATAAAGAACGCGACGGTCATGATGTACGATGAGATTTCCGTTTTCATCTACTTTTCCATCAGGATCTGCATAGTCGTCCAACCCTGCAATAATTAAATCCTGATAACCGTCTTTGTCATAGTCGGCCACTGAAACCCATTGACGGGATCTGCCACCGCCCATAGCACTATAGATTGGCGAAATCCCCCTCCTGTTACTTGTTGGTGTTGCGGCATTTACTTCTTCAAAGATATATTTACCATCTGTTCCGATGCCTTTGTTTTCATACAGGAAGGCAGCGATGTCTTCCAGGTTGTTGCTGTAATCTATTGATTTTAATCCGGGAACAAACAAATCCAGTAGCCCATCATTATTATAGTCAAACCAAATCGGACACGCATAGTAACAAACATCAAAAGGACTGGTCAGCCGGGCGAAAGACTCTTTTCCATCATAATCATACAATGCGGCAACTTTTTGAGCAGCTGCCGTTCTGAGATGTACATTCTTTCCGGAGTAGGCGACTTCCAGATAACCATCATTGTCATAATCACCCCATGCAGTATTGGAAAAATCAGTTGTGTGATAAAACTGTCCTCCGACAATGGAGATAGCCGAAGGTTCGTTTGGAACCGGTCTGGCTATTTTCGTAAAAACAGGTTTAGGAGGATTTCCGGGCACAGGAGTATCTGAATATTCAGGATCAGACAGATCATCATAAATTTCCGTATAGTCAAAATCGGTAGTTGAGAAGGTGGAGATACCCAAATCCATAATTTGTTGGCCACTTCCCTGATAGCCTTCTACAGCAATTAAATTCCAACTATTCGGTTTCAATGTCTGTTTGGCTTCGTAAGAGATATCAAACGGTATATAGTTGGATACCGAACCTTTTTTCGATGCCGCCCACACTCCATTTATATAAACATGGATATCATCATCATGATAAAGCATAAAACGCATGGCATCTATCATTTCTGCATTGACGTTGCCCAAGTAAAACCAACGGCGCATATAAATTTGGGAAGTAGTCCAGGGTGTTGATATTAAATCTTTTGTATTCTCAAGAGAGCTTCTGCCGAAAGCAGCTTTTCCTTCCGGCCATGAGCGGTCGTCAAACTCTTTGGCAAACCATCTGCGGGGAACACCGGCAGAAGTATTATACTTCCATGTATATTTGTGTTCTTTAGAGGTGGAAATAATTGTTTTTATTTTCACTTCACTCCGGGGAATGTTGATACACTCCTCTATCTTAGCTTTTAATTCTCCTTTGGCAGAATAAGGCTTCACTACACGGCGGTCGTATGTAAGTATCCCGTTTCTTTCAATTTCAACATCAGACAATTGTGTGTATACGGCAGCATTCAACCCGTAATAATAATGATCTGTTACTTTGTCTGCCAGTTTGTTGAATAATGCGGTAAAATCTTTCGGAGTTTCCACGGTAGTGTACTGAAAATCACCTCCCGGCCATATATGTCCTTGTACTTTCAGGGTGATGCCTCCATATTCTCCGCAAACGGCTGCCCGGTTTTCATCAAGCGGGCAAGAGGGATCCGGATAACTGTGAGAATCTTTTATATCTCCTATATCGGCATCATTCCAGCCGCTGGCACAGCAAACAAGGGTTTGCCCTGATATTCCCTGCACTATCCCAGTCATTCTTTCCGTGTCAAACTGTCCCCATCCTTCGTTGAAAACTACCCATTGCACAATACTCGGGTGGTTTCTGAAAGCTTCGATCATCCTTCTCGATTCGTTTTCGAATGTTTGTTTAGCAAAGTCTTCATATCCTGAAGTAATATTGCCGCTGGGCAGATCCTGCCACACCAATATCCCTTCGCGGTCGCAATGCATATACCAGCGTGAGGGTTCTACCTTGATATGCTTTCGTATCATATTAAAACCTAAGGACTTCATGGTTTTTATGTCATAAAGAAGTGCTTCATCGCTTGGGGCAGTATACAATCCGTCGGGCCACCAGCCCTGATCGAGTGGACCCATCTGGAATATCTGCTCTCCATTAAGAAAAATACGGGGAGTTCCGTCTACCTTCTTAACTTCAATCTTACGCATACCGCAATAACTTCTCACTACATCTGTCTGCACACCGTCTTGTAGAATCGATATTTCCAGATCGTAAAGGTAAGGGTCATCTACCGACCATAAGTGAGGATTCTCAATGAATAGTGATAAGAGTCTTCTGGGATTGCCATTTTCTAATGTTGCTACTTTGTTTCCTGATTTGTCGAGTATATTAACGTTTACCGTCACACCTACCGTTTCGGAAGTATTTACCCTTAATTTTAGTCTTGAGGTATCTACATCAGGTTCTATCGAAAGATTTTCTATGTGAACCGGGTCTACAGGTTCCAACCACACGGTTTGCCATATCCCGCTTACCGGTGTATACCAGCAACCCCATTTATTTAAAGCTTGTTTTCCTTTAGGTTGTCCCTCGCCTCCGGTGTTATCGTAGATGTAAACAACAAGTTCCTGATCACCGTCTTCTTTAAGAGCCGAAGTGATATCAAAATAAAAAGGATCGAACCCTCCTGTGTGACTTCCTACTTTTATTCCGTTCACATATACGACTGATTCCCAGTCTACAGCGTCAAAATGGAGAAGAATGCTTTTTCCCTTCATTGTTTCCGGAATTTGCAGTGTGCGCCTGTACCAGTAACATTGACTATCGCTCTCTTCCATCACACCGGACAGGGCGGATTCGATAGGAAAGGGTACCAGGATTTTCTTATCAAACGTGAAATTCGGGTCATATATTTCTCCTTTTATACCTTTTCGCAAGTCCCAGATACCATTGAGATTGAGCCATTCATTTCTCACCATTTGCGGTCTGGGATATTCGGCCAATACGTTATTTACGTCTATTGTTTCACTCCACGGGGTCATTATGGGAGCTTTTTTCATTTGCCATTCCTGAGCGTTGATGAAGGTAATGCTCATCAGGCACGATAATATTAGAGTTAGATATTTTTTTTTCATGGTTAGTTATTGAGTAATGTAAAGGGTGTAATCCCGGTGCAGCTTAAAAAAATAAAGGTGCTTTGCCTTTTGAAAGCAAGCACCCTTATTTGATTAGGATATATAAATCCTTTATTAATGAGAATCAGTAGTTAAAGTAGTTAATCGTAGTTATCAGTCGCTTTGCTTCTTAGTAGTTAAGTAGTATTTAGCACTTTTCTTTCTACTTAACTACTTGACTACCAGCGAAGCGATAAATTCTTTAACTACTGATTCGCATTATTATTTAATCATCAACTTATAAGTACTTACCACACCGCTTTTACCGGTTGCCCTCAGGATATGTAAACCCGAAGAAAGATTAGTGATGGTTGTAATTCCTTCAGACAAAGTTTTGTTGGCAACTTGTATGCCGTTTAGTGTATAGATAGCTATATTTACAGTTTCAGAGGCATTTACAACTATTTCGCCGTTTGCGGAATATACTTTTAAGTCTTGGGTAGAAACAGATGGTTTCATGCCGACAGGACTATCGTCCGGATCCAGATAGAGGCCATAGATATTAGCACCGGCATCATCCGGTAAGTTATAAACTACATATACATCGTGTACGCCTTCCACCTTTTCCAAAGCACCCACGGTTCCCATCTTTTCACTCCATCCACCTGTCCCTTGTACTGGAATCACAGCAATTGGTGTATGTCCTTCGAGGGCGGCTTTTACTTCTTCAGGAGTGCTTACATTATACCACATTTGATCATTTAAACCAATGTATAATGAAAAGTTACATTCTTCAATAGGATAGTCCAGATAATTCTTATCGCAGGAGTGATTGACAATTGCCGCCTTGTATTCTCCATTTTTAAAATTGACACCGTAATAGCCTACAACCACTCCATTAGAAGTGTAACCGATGTTTTGGCCTTCACCTCTTGCGTCGTTTTTACCTTTAACCAAAACTTCCCATTCCATTTGCCCTATGCTTGGGTCTCCTCCCTGATCGGCACCTTCACCCCCTAAAGTTTGGTATACAACGGCGTTTTCAGACGGCTTGATGTCTATATACTGAACACCGCAATCCGGGTTTTCGAACCAAAGGTTTTCTTTCAGCAGGTCTATTCGATGAAGGTTGGTGGCATCACCGAATTTCACAAACACGTGATGAGAACCGGTAACACTTTTTAGCTTTGTTGCAACCGGAGTGAAATCATCCCACATCTGAAGGTTAATACCCGACCAGGTTCTTGCGATCATGTTTTCGGGTGTTATTTCGTCGATGTATATTTCCATATATTCTTTATATCTTTCACCATCATGACCGATATGAATAACCAGTTGTTGGAATTCACCCTGACCAAAATCAATCGGCTCGTTTGATTTAATGATGAAATCTTTTACAATACCACCCCAGCGCTCCTTTTGTTCATCATATTGGCACTCTTTAAAAGGGTCAACTTCCGGGTTTTCCGGTTCTACAGCCCTTTTAAAGCTGCTACCATGTATAATAGTTGCTTTATCTTTATAACCATCTTGTTCATGATGTGCCAGTTGCATGCCTTCTACCGCCATTTGATTTTTATAGAATATTGCAGAGCGTAAATTACCATTTCCTTCACTGAAAGCCAGCCAAACTTTTTGCTTACCGGTAGGGCGGGTAAATCCTTCACCTTCTTTTAGGTTTTCAGCAAAAGTCTCGAAGTGATGATAGCCATAAGTTCTGGTTAAAGTAAGTTGATTAAAAGGAACAGACTCTTCAAATGTAGCTCCGGCACGGAAATCCAGAATTTTATACTCTTCAAAACTTCCCCATCCATGGCCAAATTCGACGCCAGTAGCTTTATAAGCATTTCCGTCGGTACCGAAATCGACTTCTCCCAGGCATATAACACTCTGTATGGATGTATTTCCAACATTGCCATATCCAAAATCAAACTTTGCATCTTTAAGCTCAATGTTTGGATTGGTTTTCATTGTTTCAATTACATGATCTTGTGCAAACAAAGTGTTTGTTGCTAACAGGGCTAAAAAGCCAATGAGTAATGTGTTTTTTTTCATTGTAGAATAATTTAAATTAAACATAGTTATAAATCAAGGCTACAGCTATTCGAATTATACATTTTAATTAAAGCCGTAATAACTGTTTATTTGATCTGATTAAGTATTCCTGTTTTTGCTGTGTATTTCTAATGATTCGCTGATGTCAAAGTTACAGCATACCTTTTTTATTATGTAATACGATTCAGTCAAAAAATAACAAGATGGTAATAAGTCAATTTTTAGTCCTGAAATGTTTTTGGTTCAATAGTATGTACTGGCAATGAAAGATATCTTTATCATCTGTTGATGAAGAGCTATTTCTTCACTCTCGTTTCATTTTATAGCACATTCGTGTAAAAGTCCTTACAGTAGAGTGTACCACCATTTGTAATACTACCAAATTGCTATTTTTTGAAATATCCGTTATCTTATTATTATATACATTTGCCTCTAAATAATTCGTTATTTACACAATGACACGATCAAAACCTATTATTACCATTATTCTTAGTATGTTGTTATTTGGCATATCCGGATATGCTTCAAATAACTACTACTTTAGCATTATTGGTCGAGATAAAGGGTTGTCACAGACAGATGTAAAAGCTATCATTCAGGATAGTAACGGATTTATGTGGTTCGGAACCCGCAACAAACTCAACCGGTATGATGGAAACTCATTCAGAATATTCGATTGTTATGATCATATTGCACAAGAACAAAATAATAATATCTCAGCCTTATTCGAAGATAAAGAGAAGAAACTCTGGGTAGGTACAGACAAAGGAGTTTTTATACTCGATACCCAGACCGGTGTATTCACTTATATGAATATACGCACATCTCAAGGCGTATATATATCCGACTGGATATCGGATATTAGAGAAGACCGGGATGAAAATATATGGATTGTAGTCCCTAATCAGGGATTATTCCGTTACGGTGAAGGTAGTAAAGAATTAAAGCTGTATGAGTTTGGAGAAAAAAGTGTTCCGGATCATGGTAATCCTCAAAGTATGTGCATAGATCAGGGTGGCCGGGTTTGGATCGGGACCAATGGAAAAGGAGTCTATTTATATAGTAAAGATACGGAACAGTTCACCCAATACCTCGGAGATACTCAAGATAATACACTCGCCGGAGATAATATTTATACGATGTGTGATGATGGTGATAACCTGATTTTAGGTTCACACGAAGGAAAACTTCGCAAGCTGAATAAAAGAAGGAATATTGTGAGTGATGTAATTGCTCCGGAAGTTCATTACAAAATTATTCGTTGTGTTACTAAACTGAATAATAAGCTGTGGGTAGGAACTGACTTTGGTATCTACATCATAGACGAAGAAAGGAATGATATTTTCAGAATACACAACGATCCGATGTGCAGTTATTCCCTTTCACACAATCAGGTAGGAAAGATATATCAGGATAGGGAAGGAGGTATCTGGGTCGGTACTAATGCCGGGGGAATTAACTATCTGTCAAGTTCAGTGCAGAAATTTACCCGCTATATCCCTTTATTTAAAAAGGAAACAATAAGTAGTAAACGCATACGGGAGATTATAGAAGATGATAACCAGAATATATGGGTAGGTACAGATGATGAAGGTGTGAATATGCTATTTCCGGGACGGCAAACTTTCAGGAAAATAGGACGGGACATAGGTAAAAACCTGACATCCGATAAAACTTTAAGCCTGTTACATTCAAATGGTAATATATGGGTAGGACTATTTAAAAGCGGATTGGATATAATCTCATCTCCCGGTTACAGGCCTAGACACTATTCGGGGAAACAACTGGAATTAAATGAATACAGTATATATGCCCTTTGTGAAGATAAATACGGCAATATTTGGTTAGGAAATGGTTGGGGGATTTACAAAGGAAACAAGAAAACCATGGAATTTGTCAACATGCCTGAATTCGGCTTATGCTTTACCTATGACATTATTGAAGATTCCAATGGTAATATCTGGATTGCAACAATGGGTAAAGGTGTTTTTAAGTACAATTCAAAAAATGGTAAAGTAGAACATTATACCAATCAGATTGACGATAAATACTCTATAAGCTCTAATTGTATCAGCAGTATTACAGAAACAAGTACCGGAGATATCTGGTTTGCAACAGATAGAGGAGGCGTATGCAAGTATAACAGCAAAGAGAATAACTTCCGGACAATATGTTTGGCTGAAGGATTGCCTGATGATTGTGCCTATAAGATCATAGAAGATAAAAACGGTGATTTGTGGTTTGGTACTAATGACGGATTGGTACAACTTAATCCACAGGATTTTAGTATGAAAATATATTCTACTTATAATGGCTTGCCCAGTAATCAGTTTAATTACAAGTCGGCATTGACAAGCAGCACGGGAGAGCTTTTCTTTGGAACTTCGGAAGGACTGATATCTTTCTTTCCCGAAAGGATAGAACAAAATGGCTTTATTCCACCCGTATACATTTCATACAGTAATTATAAAGATGATGAGAAAATCAATAAAAGAGCTGATAGCGAGTATCTAAAATCAAAGCAAATTACATTGCAATATGATCAAAACAATATCGAATTAGGTTTTGTAGCCTTGAGTTATACTTGCCCGACAGCAAATCGGTATGCATACAAAATGGAGAATCTTGATAAAGAATGGATTCATACAAGAGATGCGCAAAGCGTAACCTATGCTAACCTTTCTCCCGGGAAATACAAGTTTATAGTAATAGCCAGCAATAATGATGATGTTTGGAATGAAGATGGCGCATCACTCGAGATCACCATTCTTCCTCCCTGGTGGAAGAGCCACATGGCAAATGTCTGTTATGTAATACTCATTATCGTATGTATGTATTTGGTGTTCAGGTATTATGCATATGTAAGTAAAAATAAGGTATTAGAGAAACAACGTCTCTTTGAAAGTGAAAAGGAGAAAGAATTATATAGTTCTAAAATAGATTTCTTTACCAATATAGCTCACGAGATACGTACTCCTTTAACACTGATTAATGGACCTGTTGAGTCTTTAGCCGAAATGAAAATTCAGGACCCCGAGATAAAGAAGAACATTCAGCTGATGCAAAGGAATATATCGGAACTATTGACTTTGATCAACCAAATATTAGATTTCAGGAAGATAGATGCCAATAAAGTAACAATGAATTTTGTTGTTTGCAATATATCAGCAATCGTTGACGAAGTTTATCAGGAATTTCTTCCTATGGCTTTATCTACCAATAAGAATATTCAGATAGACATCCCAGAACAGGATATTTATGCAATGGTTGATCGGAGTTCATTCATGAAAATACTGAATAACTTATTCTCAAATGCGGTGCGGTATTCCGATAATAACATTAATATTAAGCTTGAAGAAGATGAAAAGCAATTCTATCTGACAATAAAAAATGATGGCGAGATAGTGCCTCCGGATATGACCGAAAAGATATTCGATCCGTTTTATCAGTTAAAAAAGAATGCAAATATCAATGCCAGTTCCGGCATAGGCTTGTCACTGGCTCGTTCTTTAACGGAATTGCATCATGGAACTTTAAAATATAAGAGCGTTAACGACCTGAATATTTTTATACTAGCCATCCCAAAAGGCGAAGTTTCCCATAAAGAAAGAGAGATGGAAATGTATGATGACGAATTAACAGAGTCGCAACCTAAGCAGGAAACCATTTTAATTGTAGAAGATAATATCGACTTATTATCCTTTATGTCAGAAAAGCTCACACAAGGGTTCTCCATAGAAAAGGCTACCAATGGCGCTGAAGCTTTTGATATTATTGAAAGAAAGAATGTTGATATCGTTGTGACGGATATTATGATGCCTATGATGGATGGCTTTGAACTTTGCAGGAAGATTAAAACGAATATCGAATACTGTCACATACCGGTTGTACTCTTAACAGCCAAGAATGATCTGAATAGTAAACTCAAAGGTTTGGAGACAGGAGCGGATGCTTACATTGAGAAGCCTTTCTCTTTCAAATATCTGTTAACCCAGTTGAACTCTCTTCTGGAAAACAGGAAAAGGGAAAAAGAGGCTTTCATCAAAAAACCGTATGTAACCTCCCAGTCAATAGGGCTGTGTAAAGCAGACGAAGAGTTAATGAATAAGATCATAAGCATCATAGAAGAGAATATAACAGATTCTAATTTTGGAGTTGAACGCCTGTCTGAAATTACCAATATGAGCAGATCAAGTCTGCATCGTAAGATTAAGGCACTTTCTGGAACTTCACCCACTGATTTTATCCGGTTAATCCGGCTTAAAAAGGCTTCGGGATTGATAGCAGAAGGACGTTACAGGACAGGAGAAGTGTGTTATATTGTCGGGATAAACTCTCCATCCTATTTTATTAAATTATTTCAGAAACAATTCGGAATGACACCAAAGGAGTTTGAAAAACAGCAAAGAATGGCCAATACGAATTATTATGCTCTAAATTCTATAAAATGAAAGTAATAAATCTTTTTCTATTAGGTATTAGTTTAACCGGATTCTGCTCTTGTGAGTCGAAACCCATTTATCCGGGAGAGGTATGGACAGATACAGACCAAAATATGATCAATGCACATGGTGGTGGGGTCTTGTATCATAAAGGTACCTATTATTGGTATGGTGAATACAAAAATGACTCTACTTATCGTGCTCCTGGTGTAGAATGGGATTGTTACAGAACAGAAGCCGGTGGAGTGTCTTGTTATTCGTCCAAAGACTTACAAACATGGAAATTTGAAGGAGTAGTACTGAAACCCGATATATCAGATCCCTCGTCGGATATTCATCCCTCTATGGTGATCGAACGACCTAAGGTAATTTATAACGAAAGCACAGGGAAATTTGTAATGTGGATGCACATTGATAATTATAATTATTCGAAAGCTACAGCAGGAGTAGCTATATCGGATAGCCCGGCCGGTAACTTCGAATATCAGTATTCCATTCGTCCCTTCGGAGAGGAAAGCAGAGATATGACACTATTTAAAGATGACGACGGGAAAGCTTATCATCTTTATTCAGCAAAAGGTAATTCGACTTTATACATTCATTTGCTTTCAGATGATTATCTAAAGCATACCGAAACCTATAAAATTGCCTTTCCCGGAAAGTCCCGGGAAGCTCCGGCCGTCTTTAAAAGGAAAAACAAATACTATATGATCACTTCCGGCTGTAGCGGCTGGGACCCTAATGAAGCGGAATATGCAGTTGCGGATCACCTGCTGGGAGGGTGGAAAGTAATGGGTAACCCATGTATCGGTGAGAATGCAAATAAAACTTTCGGCGGACAGAGTACCTTTGTCATACCTGTAGACCCCGGAAATGACAAGTTTATTGCCATGTTTGACAAATGGAACAAATTGGACTTAATTGATTCCAGATATATATGGCTGCCTATAAAATTCCAATCAGACAGCATAACCATAAAATGGATGGATGAGTGGTCTTTAAAAGAACTTTAGCAAATGAGTTTAACCTTTAAATTAGATATAATGAAAAAGCTATTACTAATCGCATTCGGCAGTTATCTAACTGCACTGTCATATGCACAGGTTGCCGGTGATATTGAAAATGTTCATTTCGAACGAATGGAGAAACCAGTGCTTTCAAGCATAGGGGGAGCTCCTATGGATTTTGTTCATGCTACATATGTCAATGCAGCATGGGGTGATTATGATAACGATGGTTTTCTTGATCTTTTCTACAGTGACAAAGACAATCACGGTAGTGCTACAAAGATTCAGAGTAATTTCTATCAGAACAATGGTGACGGTACTTTCAGCAGACCGACTTCTCCGTTTGCAGGTGTAGCTTTTTCATGCCCGGTATGGTTTGATATGAATAACGATGGACTCTTAGACCTCTTTCTCCCCGGATTGAGTGACTGGAGTTATCAATGGAATGATTTAACAACACGTCTTTCCAATATCCAAGCCCGTTTGTACATCAACCAAGGTGAACAAGCGAACGGTAGTTATAAATTCAAAGAGATACCTGTTTCCGAATCGGGACTGATCCCCATATTTAATGGTAAAACCGGAGGGAAGGGCCATAACTGGGCCGTTGCGGGAGATTACAATAATGACGGATACACTGATCTGCTCGTCTCAGGTTTTGATGAGAATACAAGAGCAGACCAGGAAGAATACTGGGAAGCAGTCAGAACCGTCTATTTATTTAAAAATGTAAAAGGTGAGTATTTTGAACTTCAAAAGACTCCGTTAAATGGAGATAAGCCTTTTCACGGACTTACTGATGGAAGTGTTTGCTTCATAGATCTCGATAATGACGGTTGGTTAGATATAGTTTCTACCGGATATGGTTATTCAAGAGAATCAGAAGTACATATCTACTGGAACCAACAAGACGGTACATATACCGAATCCGGTTTTGAGTTTGATACTACTTGCAATTCTTCATGTGATGTTTATGATTTGAATAATGATGGTTTTGTAGATATCATTATGACGGGTGTTTATTTTAATAATAACCAGAAGCAATTCTATATATATAAGAATAAAGGTAACCGCGATTTTGAGAAGGTTCAGAATGAGCAATTACTACCCATAGACGGAGGTCAGCTTTCTTTCGGAGATATTAATCACGACGGACTGCCCGATATGCTGGTCGGTGGACATCATAATACCCATCAACATACAACATGGCTATATATCAATAAAGGAGACTTCAATTTCGAGTCTATTGCATGGTATAATAAAGAAGATTATGGTTGGGCATTTCCCCGGGTTACCCATGGTAATGAACATTTGATTGACGTTGATAACGACGGACGGCTGGATGCATGGATATCAGGATGGTCACATAGTACCTGTTCTTCAGGTTGTGATACGGAACTCTGGAAAAATACTTCAAACGTAAGTGCGAATGAAGCACCCGGAATGCCTCAGAATCTGAAAGCCGGGCAAATAGAAGGTACTGATATGGTTTCATTTTCATGGGATGCAGCAACAGACGATGTCACACCACAGGAAGCGCTGCAATATAATATTTACTGGAAGAAGATAGGCTCGGATAAATGCTATATGACCGTACCTGCGGATGTAACTTCGGGTTTTATTAAGGTTGGCTCTGTTTCCGGTCAACTTACCCAGTGCACTTATAAAATGAAAGCCGAAGATAATGGTGAATATGAATGGGGTGTACAGGCTATAGATAATGGTAAAAGGGGAGGTCTCTTTGCCAAATCTACTTTTACAACAAGTGGAGTCAATGGCATTACAAGTGAAAAAGATGCAGCCATTTCAATTTATAGTAATGACGGGTCATTGTATTATTCCATCGAAGGAACAGGAGAACTTATTATATTCGGAGTAAATGGTAGTATTGTATATCAAAATCAGATTCAGGGACATGGAAATATCAGTATGCCCGAGAAAGGTATTTACATTGTAACGGTTAAAACAAACACTGCCATGAAGCGGCAGAAAGTCATCCTATGAAAATGGTTTAGTTTTTTATAAGGTAAAAGATCGTTCTATGATGTAACTTATGAGGGCGTGACATGATTATTGCGCCCTCATGTTATTCGATGAAAGAAATTTTGAAATAAACACAAATACTTAATCAATATATAATTTTTTAACCTCATACTCTATCCTATGCTGAAACAATATCTACTATGCATAAGTGCTTTTTTATTAGTATTGCAGACAGGTTGTAAAGAGGAACAACAACCCGTTAATTTAGGAGAAACTCCCTGGAAGTTTACCAAAGTGACTCAGCAAAAAGACAATCTGGCCAAAGAGGCTGATGTGTTTTATGAATCCCATAAAATAGCAGAGATAAATGACGGGGATATTAATACGGAATGGAAAATAGAAAGCGTAAAAGGAACGGAACTGTTGATTGATTTGCATGAAGAAAAGCCGGTCGAAGAGATCCAGCTCATATTCAAAGGAGATCAGATACGGTTTGCAACTTCCAAAATCGAAGTAAGTCTTGATAACACGAATTGGAAAGTGTTGTCAGAAGGTAATGAAAAACAAGTGTGCGACCTTTTCAAGGAGGGTGATATCAATACCGTTAATAACACCTTTGGGTATGTTCAAACTATCACTAATACTTCACTTACTATTCCCGTTGCGGCAACCTATCGGTATATAAAATTATCCGGCGTGAAATGTCTGTCTGAAAAAGAAGAAGAACTTCCTGTCCGTATTAGCGAACTTGTTATTTATTCTATTGAAAATAATCATTCGGATGCAGATATAGCATCTCTGACATTTAATGACAATGAATGGGAGACTGTGGGTATTCCACATTGCTATAATGAATATGATACTTACCTGAATGCAACAACCGGTGAACGTTGTTGGAGGGGAGAAGCATGGTACAGAAAGAAACTGTTCTTCGATCCGAAAGAACAGGATAAAGAAATATTCTTTGAGTTTGAAGGCGTCAATCTCGCAGCAATTGTCTATGTAAACGGACATGCAATTCCAGGGAATACAAAAGTAAAACAACCGGGCACAGTTACCCATGTTGGTAGTTCCCTGCCCTTTGTGATCAATATTACAAAATATATAAAGTGGGGCGAGGAAAACCAGATTGCGATTAAAGTATCAAATGCAAAAAACACCTTCTTTACATGGCCTGAATTTGGAGAAAATGAAGGATTCGGACAAGCTATGGGAGGTATTGTGAGCCCTGTATACATGCATAAAAAGCATAAAGTACATATCCCCTTCAACAGCTATTCGCCATTGGAGAAATGGGGTACGTATTTTGGAACAGTATCCGCTACACCCGAAAAGGCAGTAATGCGTTTTCAAACCAATGTGGAGAACACTACCGGCGAGGCTCAAAACATAGAATTGTGTACCTATCTGAAAGATGATCGCGGACGTACCGTATTATCTTTTACCGGAAAACAAAACATTGCTTCCGGGCAAACCTACCTGTTTGACCATACGGATTCTATAAGAAATCCGCAATTATGGTATCCCATAGGCTGCTCCGGTACACCTTATTTATATACAGTGCTTAATGAAGTATACGCCGACGGTAAACTCACCGACACCAAAACCGAACAATGCGGCATACGTGTTATCACATGGGATGAAGACCATTGCTATGTAAATGGGGAGAGGTGTATTCTCCGTGGTTTTGGAAACAGGAATATTTATCCCGGATTGGGAGCTGCTGTTCCCGCTGCTTTCCGCTGGCAAGATATTGCTTATATTGCGCAATGTGGAGGAAATACTTTACGTGTAGGGCATCAGGCGCCATTTATGGAAGCATTCAAGGCATGTGATGTTTATGGTGTTTTATTATTTGTAAATAGTGGGGACAACGAATGGGCATTAAAGAATGAACCTGCAAACACCTACAAGCGTGAATACGACCGTGATGCGATAATTGCTTTTCGTAATCATCCCTCCGTTGCCATTTGGGAGTCCAATAACGGATTGGCTTATGAGGGAGTTAAGTACCTGCCTTCATATACTCTTGCTGAGGTGAAGAAATGGGATTCCATACAACCCCGTATTGTGATGAATCGGGACGGTTATCCCCCTGAATGGGATGAAAAAGAGCCTATCCTCATCGGTTATACCAATGGTTACTACAAAGTAAATGGTCGTCCCACACTCAATACTGAAGTATATGGTGCCAACTGGAGCGGTCTGCCAAGTTGGTGTATTCCACGCTTTGACTACGATAATGAGAAAGAATTCTCTATGAAATATGTAGAAAACTATCTGCATGATCTCGATAACCGTGCCTGTGGTTGGATCGACTGGATGCTGGCAGAGACATACGGCGAAGGATATACCATTTATCTCAACGGTATGAAAAACCAGAAAAGCCTCGGCTCTTGTGCTATGGATGCAAACCGTTTTCCGAAACTGAAATATCGCATCTATAAAAATGCCCTTTGGATACCCTTCTCCAAGAAACCCGGCGTTGCACTACAAAGCCATTGGAACTATTCCGGAATTCAGAATGTCGATGCATGGAGTAATTGCCCTTATGTAGAGTTATTTATAAATAACAAGTCTTATGGAATTGTCGAACCTCATGAGCGTACCCGCCAATGTACATGGAAAGATATCCGGTGGGAACCGGGCATTGTTGAAGCTGTCGGTCTGGATTACAACAAGCGTCCTGTCTGCTCCGAAAAGATAGAATCTTCAGATGAACCTTATGCGATTGAAGTTACCATTGAAAAGCCATATCCAAAGCCAAACGGAGAAGAATTCATCCTTACTGCCAACGCTTCCGATGCTTTTATTGCTACAGCGAAAGTGGTAGACAAGAAAGGTAGATGGTGTCCCCGTGCGGATAATATGCTGAACTTTGAAGTAGAAGGAGAAGGGGTATACAAAGGCTCATATAATTTCTACGTAACGGAAGGTAAAGATCTGTCTTATCACGCACCCGGTGATCCGGAATTGCAGGCAGAAGGAGGATTGATGAGAGTTGCCATACGCACTACTTTTAATCCCGGAGAGATAAAAGTGAAAGTAAGCTCCCCGGGATTGGTTTCCGGAGAGAGTTCAACTAAGTCAAAAAGAGTACGGTAACTAAATATTGAATCTACTATAAAATTTAACTCCGGTAAACGGATAATAAAACCTTAAAGCAATGTTTACATACATAAGATTATGGCTGATTGGGTCATTCTGTTTTCTTTCTTTTTTGCAATCCTCTGCTCAATTGAGGCAAAAGTATTTACTGGATACAGGTTGGGAATTCCGGTTTGATAAAGAAGATACAAACAGCAATTGGCAAAAAGTGCACATTCCTCATTGCTGGAATGCCGATGACGGAACTTCTCCTGATTATTACCGGGGCAAAGGAGAATATCAATATCAGTTGAACGTAACTTCCGGGATGCTAAAGCAACGTGCCTTCTTACGTTTTGAAGCAGTCAGTCAGGTTGCAGGTGTTTTTGTGAACGGGGCAAAAGTGGGAGCTCACCGCGGAGGATTTAATGCTTTCTGTTTTGAAATTACTTCCTTTTTGAAGAAGGGAAATAATCTGCTGGAAGTTAAGGTATCCAATAGTGCAGATATTAATATAGCTCCATTGTCAGGAGACTTTACGGTTTTCGGAGGAATTTACCGGCCCGTATCTTTGCTTTTGTTTCCGAATATATGCATTACTCCGTTGGATTATGCATCTCCGGGTGTTTATATACATCAAAAGAAAGTTGATTCGAGCCGGGCTGAATTGTCTATAGTAACGAAAGTAAATAACAGTCATAAAAGCAGTGAAATGTTGGCAGTGCGCACCAGCTTGTTTGATGCACAAGGTAAACTGGTTGGCAATAGTAAAACTGAAAAGCAAGTTGGAAAAAGTAAAACGGTCGATTTTATGAATGAGCTTAGTCTGGATCAGCCTGTTCTTTGGGAAGGACGTAAATCTCCCCATTTATACCGTGTTTTTGTGGAAGTAATGAAAGGCAAAACTGTTGTCGATACATTATCACAATATACCGGTTTGAGGTATTTTACAGTTGATGCTGATAAAGGTTTCTTCTTAAACGGCAATTCCCATAAAATCAGAGGGGTAAACAGGCATCAGGATCGCGACGGCAAGGGTTGGGGTATATCAATCTGCGATCAGAATGAAGATATGGAGATGATTAAAGAAATAGGAGCCAACGGGATAAGACTGGCGCATTATCCGCATTCTGACTATTTCTATTCATTATGTGACCGGGAAGGAATGTTGGTCTGGGCAGAAATTCCTTTGATAGGCAGAGCCTCTGAAGATCCGGCTTTTGTAGAGAATATCAAGTTACAATTAACAGAGTTAATCCGTCAGAACTTCAATCATCCTTCCATCTTTTGTTGGAGTCTGTTTAATGAATTATGCGAAGGAGATGTAAAAGACCTGGTAGCAGAATTGAATACTTTAGCTCATAAAGAAGACCCGTACCGTTTCACCGTTGCTGCTGCCAATATAGAAAAGAGACCTGAGAACACCATCACAGATATTATGGCTTACAATACTTACCCGGGGTGGTATTGGGCAGAGCCTTCTACCATGAAATCTTCTGTGGCACATTGGAATCGTTTGGTTGGCAGTAAAGGAATTGCAGTAAGTGAGTATGGAGCCGGAGCCAATATATGGCATCATTGGCAAAAAGTTCAGCGCGCACCTAAAACGGATGGCACTTTTCATCCCGAAGAATGGCAGTCGATCGTTCACGAACAAAACTATCAGGCAATCAATAGCAGAGATTTTGTTTGGGGCTCTTTTGTCTGGAATATGTTTGATTTTGCCAGCGCTTTTAGAAATGAAGGTAATATACCGGGAATGAATGACAAAGGCTTGGTGACGTATGACAGGAAGATCCGAAAAGATGCCTTCTTTTATTATAAATCATTGTGGTCGGAATCAGCGGTATTGCATTTAACAAGCAAAAGAGATGTAGCAAGGATAGACAGTGTTACCGATATTAAGGTTTATTCAAATTGCAATAATATCCGTTTAGAGGTGAATGGTAAAGATTGTGGAAAACCCGTGAAGGATGAGAATATTTATACCTGGAAAGACATTTCTTTAAAGAAAGGCGAGAACCGTATTGAAGTTTCGGGCAATAAGGAACATCATAAGTTATCGGATGGATGCAATTGGGTATTACTATAATTAAGACGAGGGATAACAAATATCATGATCACAATTAAAAAGTATACAATATAATGGCAAACAAACTAATCCATTTAATGCTTGTATTATGCCTGATGTTCCTGTCGTGTACAGGAAAGAAAAAGAAAGTAATATACATCGGTTCCGGCATTACGGCAGGTATAAACGCAACAGACCCGGCAACAGAATCTTATCCAGCACAACTGGCTGCGTTGCTGGGAGAAGATTACGTGATGGAGAATTATGGAGTAAGTGGCAGTACCATATTTCGTGCGGGCAATCAATCTTATTGGAATACAGAAGAATATCAGAAAGCGTTGGCTGGTAATCCCGATATCGTATTTATTAGTTTGGGTGATAACGACAGTAGACTGATAAATCAAAGTCAGCCTGATATATTGGAAAAAGATTGCAGAGTAATGATCCGTTCGTTTGCTACACTTCCTTCCAATCCGCGTATTATTCTTTTAACTCCCACGTTATCTTTTAATAATGATAGTACCGGTATCTGTAATGAAACGATCTTACATAAAATAAACCCCTTAATATGGACAGCCGCCGGACGTGAAGGAGTAGAAGTAATCGAAATGCACCCTGGTACCAAAGGTGCAGATAAGGTGGCATACGAGATGTATCAATATCTGATGGCCAACCCCACCTATTCAAACGTAGTATTACCTAAAAATCCATTTATCACACACATGTACACAGCAGACCCTTCGGCACATGTTTGGGAAGACGGGCGTTTGTATGTGTATCCTTCACATGATATTTCTCCTGCCCGTGGGTGTGACCTGATGGATAGATATCATATATTCTCTACCAATGATATGGTAAACTGGAAAGATCATGGTGAGATATTTTCTTCGGCCGATGTACCTTGGGGAAGACCGGAAGGCGGATTTATGTGGGCACCGGACTGTGCTTATAAAGATGGTACGTATTATTATTATTTTCCCCACCCAAGTGAATCCTATACTAACAATTCATGGAAAGTAGGCATCGCTACCAGCAGCAAGCCGGCGGAAGGTTTTACCGTACTCCCTGATTATGTAAAAGGACTCGAATCGTTGATAGATCCGTGTGTATTTAGAGATGATGACGGTCAGTATTATTTTTATCAGGGCGGTGGCTCTGTTTGCAAAGGAGCCAAACTGAAAGATAATATGATGGAGATTGAAGGTGAGCTCCAACTGATGGAGGGATTGGAAGACTTTCATGAAGGCGCCTGGGTGTTTAAGCGTAATGGTGTTTATTATCTCACCTATGCTGATAACCATACCGACGGAGATAAATACAACCGCATGCGATATGCCGTTAGCGACAACCCTCTTGGACCGTGGAAGTATGCAGGGATTTATCTTGATTCTACAAACTGCTATACCATTCATGGTTCTGTGGTAAAGTATAAAGGGCAGTGGTATGCTTTTTATCATAATAATGATCTTTCGGGCGGCAATCACGGTGAACGTTCTATCTGTGTAGATAAGCTGTATTTTAATCTTGATGGTACGATCCGTAAAGTATTTCAGACAAAGAATTAAAAAGATTATCAATATTAGCTTAATAAATAATATGAGAAAAATACTTTTCGTGTTTTCTGTTTTCTGTATAGTTGTAGCCAACTCTCACGGTCAAACTCCTGTTGATTTAGTGAATCCGTTTATCGGAACGGCAATAAAAGGGGAGGGCGGTACTGCTCCATTTGTAGGCCCTCCCTTTGCCATGACTAATTTCCTTCCTCAGACACGGGAAAATAAAATGGGAACCATGGCATACATTTACGACGACAAACATATCATGGGATTTCTGGCCTCTCACCAACCTACCGTCTGGATGGGCGATTACGGATATGTATCAGTTATGCCGCAAGTAGGCAAAGAAATAAAAGTACTTCCGGAAGATAGAAAGATGAGCTTTGACCATAAAGATGAAAAAGCATCTCCTTATTATTATTCCGTCACTTTGACCGACAACCAGAAGAAAAGGATTTCTGCTGAAATGACAGCTTCCAGCCGGTGTGCCCTTCTGAACTTTCGTTTCCCAAAGAATGAAAATCCCCGGTTGATCATCCAGGGCATAAACCTGAATCCGGCTTTAAGCGACTGGTGTAATCATTACAACCAACGTCTCGAAAAGATAAAAGGATGGGTGAAGATAGATACGGAAAAGAATGAGATAGTAGGTTATAATCCCGACAGGCAGTCTGCACAAATAAGCCCTGAACTACCAAACTTTAAAGGTTATTTTGTAATTCGCTTTGATTGCGATATCAAAGATTTCGGTTGTTGGAACGACTCAATTCTTTATCCCGGAGAAACAGAACTTTACGGAACCCGCATGGGAGCGTATGTAGACTTTTCAAAGCAAGACAGACAGGTAAAAGTTCAGATAGCCACCTCTTTTATCAGTCTGGAACAAGCGCGCACAAACCTGGAACGGGAAGTGTCCGGATGGGATATGAAACAATTGAGTGATAACACTCAAAAAGCATGGAACGACAAATTATCTAAAATGACCGTCAAAGGTGTAACCAAAGAAGATGCCCGTATTTTCTATACCGCACTTTATCACTGCTATCTTTTCCCCCGTGAGTTTTCGGAATACGGAAAATATTACAGTGCATTTGATGATAAAGTACACGATGGATTTTCTTATAATGATTATTCCTTGTGGGATACATTCAGGGCTTTTCATCCTTTAATGACCTTGTTGGAACCTCAATTGACTGGTGATTGGATAACTTCTTTATTACAAATGTATAGAGAAGGAGGCTGGCTTCCGATGTGGCCTAATCCCTCTTATACCAATATAATGATTGCTACCCATGCCGATGCTGTCATTGCCGACGCATACATGAAAGGTATCCGTAATTATGATGTAGGTCTGGCTTATGAGGCAATACGCAAAAATGCAATGATACCCCCGGATTGCGATACACAAAGAAGATATGGGGATCGTGACTACTGGACTTCTTACGAAGGCCGTGCAGGAGCCAGTTATTATCACTCTGTCGGATATGTAGCAGATGACAAAACCGCAGAATCCGTATCACGTACTCTGGAATATGCTTATGATGATTGGTGCGTGGCACAAGTAGCTAAAGAACTGGGAAAAACGGAAGACTACGAACAATTAATGCGTTTCAGCCGGAACTACAAAAACATATATAATGAGGAAAAAGGCTTCTTTTTGCCTCGTAACTATGATGGAACATGGGCTGATCTCGATGACCACTCACGGCATGGATTGACGGAAGGATCAAAATGGACATACCTCTTTTGTGTACTTCAGGATATTCCGGGAATGATCGATATAATGGGGGGAAAGAAAGCTTTCCTGGAAAAACTGAATCGTAACTTTGAAGAAGATCATTACCGTCATGATAACGAACCGGGGCATCATTATATCTACCTGTATAACTACTGCGACCAACCATGGAAAACGCAAGAACTGGCACGGAAACACATAAGAATAAACTATAAGAACACCCCTGACGGAGTGAATGGAAATGACGATTGCGGCCAAATGTCCGCATGGTATCTTTTCTCCGCTATGGGTTTTTATCCCGTAACACCCGGAAGTAACGAATTTGCTATAGGTGCTCCCCAGTTTCCGGAAATAACAATTCGTTTAAAAGATCATGATCTGTCGATAAAAACAGAAAACCTTTCGGAAGAGAATCTGTATGTTCAATCTGTTTTTCTGGATGGGAAGAAAATTAGGGAACCTTTTCTCAATTACTTAGATCTGATTCAGGCTAAAGAGGTACGTTTTATAATGGGAAATGAACCAATAGCTCATAAATAGCGTTGAAGATATTCTTTAAAATTCTTTTTATGGTTGCATAGTATAAGGGCTTTAAAGAAATAAATCTAATACCGGTAACATTTAGATTAAATAAATTATTTGGTGAAAAGAGGCTGTTTTAAAGTGCTTGTCATCCCGGACTCGATCCGGGACCTCCTCCTGGAAGTACTTCTGTCGGGAGATTCCGGGTCAGGCCCGGAATGACAAATTAACAGCCTCTTTTTTATTGAGAGTAAGAGAGATATCTTAATTCTTTATTTAATCTCCGTTCTTAAAACCCTATAAGCGAGATTATTCTTTTTAATGACCAAACACAAGCGTCGAACTGCTGTTTTGCGCACCCGCCCAATTAATTGCAAATGCTTTAGCATATTCAGCTGTCTGCACCACATAACCGGAGTAATTACTTGAAGGATTCCAGCTTGTAGTTGGAGAACTTTGTCTCGTTGGAGTCGGATAACTGTTCACATCAGTAAATGCACCTGTACCTTTATCATCCAGAATACCGCCATACTGACTACCCTCACCAAAATAATTGGCTTCCGAACGTATCTTTGCATTCTGTGCTATCGTGTACCCTAAATGGAAATTATTAATATAGTTATTCTTTACATGATAGTATCCATATCTCATCAAACCGGGCGCACGGGTATAAACATTTTCAAAATAATTGTTGAAAATAGACATATGGGGATAACCGTCATAAGTAGACCCATTACCAGCTCCGTCCTGAGGATAACCTAGAATAAAACCATATCTGTGATTCATGAATTTGGAGTTGCTGATCGTTACATAATCCGCCTGTGCCCCTACATATAAAAGTTTATCCAAATCACTACCGTTCGGATCGTAAGCATGTCCCTGGAAAGTCACATGATCAATCCAATAATTGCGTCCATAATTCAGATACAACTGGATATCATCATTGTCATTAATATTTGCACCATGAACAAAAGTCAGATTTTGGAAAATTATATTTGAAGTCGAGCTGTTAGCTGCTAAATATATATTATTTAATGTATGTTTAGCATAAGATCCGATCAAGCTTTTATTTGACCCGAGATACACCCTGGTCTTCTGTGAAGCAACAATATCATTCGCAATAACCAGGATTTTCGGAGTGCTTCCGGATATATTTTGCTGTAAATCATTTAAAGTATAAATGTATACCACCTGTCCTCCGGTGCCACCGGTTGTTTTCCCTTTGTAACTCCCATTGTGGTCATATGCCTCTCCGGCAAAACCAAGCATACCATTTAAGCCTGTAGTTGGATAGTCTACCGTTGCTCTTGTAGTTACCTCTTCCTCTTGTGATTCTGTTTCGAAATCTGCATTTGATGTACAAGATTGTGATAAACTTATACAAAATAGTGTAATAAATAAATAGAAAAGATTCTTCTTCATAAACAATAATTTTTTGTTAAGTACTTATTTAATTTATCGATGCAAAATTATGTTAGGTAATTTATTTTTATGTGTAATTATTGTTTGAATATTCGTAATTTCTGACTTTGGGTAATACGGCTAAATCAAATTAAGTTCAGTCTAGTAATCAAATCTACTTTATATATTGTCAATAAATGAATGAATAAATGTAGAACCAGCTGATAGCCTCCTTATCAATAACCGGTATCCTTTATTCCTTTTCATTTAGCTACAGATGCACATATACTACTGAGCTACATACCCGCTGAGTATTAGCAGTACAGTCACAGCATATTTAACCCATAAACAACCTTACGTTGAGGTATTAAACATCAGCATGTGGTAACTTTAGTATAGGTTATTGTCAGGGGTGCATAACTCAGTAAGCTTATTGAAGGATGATATTAAAAAAGACTCATGAAAAAAGAAACTATGACGAGCGATATCTGCCAAATCAACCTTTCCTGTAATTTCCCGGATTCTGCCCTGTCTTCTTCTTAAATAGTGCAGAAAAATAATCCGGTTCAAAGTTTAAAGTATAAGCTATCTCTTTCACTGTAAGGTTTGTGTTGGATAGTAATTCTTTTGCCCGCTGTAATTTGATCTCTTGGAAATAACGGGAGGGAGAAAGACCTGTATATTCTTTAAATTGCTTACGGAACAGCGAATAACTCATTCCCAGGTAATCAGCAATTTGCTCGGCAGAAATATTATTTTCAAGGTTTTCACGCATATAAATACGGGCCTTATCAATCTGGATGATGATCTCATTATCTTTGTTCATGCGGTATTTCCTGTCCAGACTATACATCAATCCTAATAAATAATTGGTGATCCCCGCCAGCATTTGTTGGAAATAAGGTTCTTCCCGATGTGCTGTTTCTATAGCTTGTCGGTAAAGACGAACTATTTCTTCATTGCGCCCTACATAGAATAGGGGTTTTTCTTTGTTTAAAAAACCATGATCTACCCGGTTATCAATATTGATACCCTTAAAGCCTATCCAATATTCTTTCCAGCCGGTTTGTTTATCAGGTTGATAAGTATGCCATTCGCCGGGAAAGAGTAGGAACATCATTCCTGCTTTCAACTCCATGTTACCTGCGCTTTGGGTAGTAAGTGTGCCTTTCCCATCCGAAATATAAAGTAGTTGATATTCGTGCAGTATTCGTCCTTTTTGAGGAGAAAAATAATATCCTACGCCATGTGTGCGTGCAGGATAAATTTCGCCCGGGGCTACATTTTGAAAGCCTGCACTACATACGGATAACCCCCATTCAAGGTCACGTTTATTTTCTACTAAATATTTAATAGGTTTCATGGTTTAGACGAATGTGGTAGTAAAGATATCTATTTATATTAAAAGAAGAAAATTTGGTACGTATTTTTATAAAAGGGAATGTATGTTTAGACTGCTATCAATTTTGTCCGGATTGTATAAATCTGATTGATTTATAAAGGATAGAGCCACAATTTGAAGTGAACTATTTTATGATATATAAGGTGATAAATACATATCTTTTTAATAATCAGGAATATTTTGTGAAAATTGACAATACATTCCTTGTTTTTGTAAATAAAAAGATAGTGAAATATCATAACTTTGTAACTAGAAAAGGGAACAGGCGTACACTTTTGAAAGCATGCATTCAATCTGTGAAACTTCTAAAGATAAACATATAAAGTATGCTTTTAATTTGTTTTATTAAAGATGTTAGCGTTAATAAGCATCCTATTATTTTAATTGATTTTAAAATATAGGATGTTTTATTTTATTATCCTCATTACATGCATATCACCAATCTTGCACGATTTATTTGATCCTGGATATTTTACTATTTTATCTAATTGCGGGCAATTTAGTCGGTAAGATGTCAAAAGAAAACATTTTGAGTATCTCTTTTTTGTTCTTTAGTGACAATTATCTTATCTTTTATTAACGCACTATCTTATATTCTTATAAATAGGTACATCATCTATCCGTAAATTTCTATCTTTGCCTGCCGAATTTAAAAAAGAAATGAAACTATGACTCCCGAAGTTAGAGAAAAACTCATCGATCGTGTATTGAGGAATCCTTATGTAAAACACTTGCAGATAGAATTTACTACCGTAGAAGACGGATTGATTGAAGCCCGTATGCCTCTGTTTGATGAGCAACGACAATATAGCGGTGTTATTCATGGTGGAGTATTAGCTGCTCTGGCAGATACAATAGCCGGTTTTGCTACTTATACTATGACACCTCCTGAAAAAGATGTATTAACTGCAGAGCTGAAAGTATCTTATCTTCGTGCCACATGGGGAAAGGAATTGTTTGCAAAGGGATACGTCATAAAACCCGGTCGGAATGTACATTTCAGTGAATGTGAAATATATTGTGAAGACAAGTTGGTGTGTAAGGCTTCCGGTACTTTTAGTGTGGTGCACAAACAGGTGTGAGAGGTAGATATGTCATCCCGGGCTTGATCTGGGGTTCCTTCATGGAATGGATTCTATCGGGAGATTCCGGGTCAAGCCCGGAACGACAGTGAGGTATTACTCTTCCTGCTTATTCAATATAAATTGCTTACTAAAGAACAACAAGAATCCGCAATGAGGATATTGTGTCACGATGGCATCATACTTGTCTTGTTCTGCATATCCTTCTTCATGTGAAGTCAGATTGATGATTCCCGGGAAAATATACTTTTCTTCTTCACTCCCGCAATGAGGATATTTACCGGTTTTCAGGTTTTTATCAATAAGTTCCATTTGTTATTCTGTAAACTACATCTGTCTGGTAACTATCTTGCTAAAACCACGCCAATGACAAGATTGTGGGAGACCATAAGCAAGCGAAGCCCTGTTTGCAATAAATATAGTTTTTGTTTGACGTTAAATATTACAATCTATCTTGTTCTCTGGGATATTATTTGTTATTTTGCTATCAGATTTCATTAGATGAAGTCTGTAGAAAGATTTTTTGTAGATGAATATAAAACTGAAACAACAACTTATAGATTGGGCTGATATATATGAAACTCCTGATTTTATAAAAACAGACCCGATACAATTCCCGCATCGTTTTACTCGTAAACAAGACATAGAGATAAGTGCATTCGTTACTGCCTATCTTGCTTTTGGTCAACGTGCCCAGATTATAAAGAGGGTAAATGATCTGCATCAGGTTATGAGTAATTCTCCCTACGATTATATTATGAAAGGAGATTTTACAGACTTCCCTATCAGCAACCGGAAGTTTTATCGCTTTATCTCTTATACGGATATAAACCAATTACTTACGGCTCTTAGAAGTTGTTATCTTCATAATGATGATCTTGAAACGGCTCTTATTAAAGATGGTTGCAAGCATCCGGTTGAAGGATTACAAAAGCTATTCGGACATATCCATTATATGCCTTCCCCTGAAAGTAACTCGGCTTGCAAACGAATCAGTATGTTTTTGCGTTGGCTTTGCAGACCGGAAAGTAAGGTGGATATGGGACTATGGAGATCGATAGACCCGACTCTGCTTTTAATACCGGTAGATACCCATGTCCATAAAATGAGTTTGAAGTTAGGAATTACCAAACGTAAAAGCGCTGATATGGTAACAGCAATTGAAATACACAGGTATTTTAAGAAGGTATTTCCTAAAGACCCGGCCAGAGGTGATTTCTCACTGTTTGGTTATGCGGTTTCTAATCCCGGTTATGGGGAATTAGTGGGTAAAGTAGTTAAGTAGTTATTAGTTGCATTCTGCAACTTAGTAGTTAAGTAGTAAGAAGTAGAATTATGAATATAAGAAGAGCTCAACAGGAAGACCTTCCTGATTTGATGCAAATTTACGACTACGCCAGGAATTTTATGCGAGAGAGTGGAAATACCAATCAATGGATAAATGGATATCCTTCCTCCGAACTGATTGCGAAGGATATAGAGCAAGGTCAAAGTTTTGTTTGTGAAAACGAAGAAGGAGAAATTGCAGGTACTTTTTGTTTTATACAAGGAACGGACCCTACCTATCTGAAAATTTATGAAGGTAAATGGTTAAATGATGAGCCATATGGAGTGATACACCGCATAGCAACAAACGGTTCCCGGAAGGGGATTGCTTCCGCGTGTATTAATTGGTGCGCTTCGCAATATAACAATCTACGGGTGGATACTCACCGTGATAATATTGTGATGCAAAACATTTTAAAGAAACATGGCTTTACACAATGTGGCATTATCTATGTAGCAAATGGTACAGAGCGGCTTGCGTTCCATAAAGTGATTGATCCTTCTGAAAGTGAGTACAAAAAGCAATAACGCGGATTGCTTATTTCACTACCTCTCCCTTGATTGTCAGTATCAGTCGTTGGTCGGCACTGGTGAATACCCTGATGCGTTTGTTAAAGGCTCCTAAGTTGGTGGTTTTATATTGAATTGTAATTACACCTTCTTCACCGGGGCGTATGGGTTCTTTAGGATATTCGCCTTTTACACAGTGACAGCCTGTAGATATATGTACAACGGCGACAGGAGTGTCCCCATCATTTCTGACTTTGAATTCGTGGACAGCTACTTTGTCTTTCTTTCTGATCTTTCCGTAATCGTGTTTATTCTCCAGTAAAGTAAGTCCTTTTTCTTTTTTATCGGAGAGATCATTATTTGCCGCCATGTAAGCAACAGGTAAAAGTAAAGTCAATAAACAGAAAACTAACTTTTTCATAACTGCGGGTTTTTATTTGGGTGGGGGTATTCTAAAAGTTACTTTGAGGAGATCCCGGGTCAGGCCCGGGATGACAACTATACTTTTTGAACACTCCCATTAAGTGTTTGTTCCTTTTTCAATCTTCGATCTTCAAACTTTACTGAAATGTCAGGTTATTATCCAATGCATTCATATATTTGTCTTTGTCGAAAGAATACATGGAAGTTTCTTTGAAACCTAACCTTTTCTGCGTTTCATCCAGTTTACAGATATACCCTAAAGAGAGTATCTTCCGTTGAAAATTACGTCTGTCCAGCTTTTTATCCAGTATGGTTTCATAGATCAGGCGCAATTCCGTCAAGGTAAACTTTTCCGGCAGGAGCTCATAACCAATGGGGGTATAGTTGATCTGTTTCCTTATGGAAAGAATAGCCGTATCAATTATATGTTGATGATCGGAATATAACTCCGGCAAATTCTGAATATTAAACCATTCAATCTCCTCTTCTGGGCTTGCAGATACTTTTACTTTTGAATATTCTACCAATGCATAATATCCTGCACTGACAAAACGCTGCATCAACCAATGTTCTTCTATCTCTTCGGGGGTAGTGTATCCTTGTAGTTTTAATAACTCTTCATTCTCATCCAGCTTTGTACGATTTGCATCTCCAAAAAAGTGGAATTGTTTGAGATATATATCTTTCAGACTGGTTCTTGAGGATAATATCCTGTAAGCCGAATCGTCTACATTTTCTGTATGTAATACAAATCCTCCGGGTAGCATCCATTTATTGTACCCCCGGAATCTGTTCAGCAGCACCTTTAGTGTTCCTTCATGAAAACCGATTACCACACAGTCTACAGATATGCCCGGCTGTAATTTTTTACTATCGGTTTTTAGAAGTTGTTTCATCTTATTCTTGGTCATCTGCAATACATTTAGGCTTCGAAAATAGTAATAATGAGTGGAATTATAACATAAAATGCTTATTTTTTATAGTTTCCCTGTAAATGTGTTTTTAAGCATATAATATATAATTGATTGATTATTAATTGTTTGTAAGCATTGTTAGTATGCTTTAATAGTTGTTATGAATAAAGTTTTGGTGAAGTCGAATAAACTCTCGATATTTGTGTTATAATGACACATTAAGATGTTTGAATTACGCATTATTACATTTAGTGCATTTTTATATAATATTTACGTTAAAGGATAGTATGAAGAATATTTCGATTTTGGCATTGATATGCATTTTGCTGGCATCGTGCCAGCCTAAAGAAAAGAAAGATTTTGTTTTAGTTAATAATGAGAATGGACCTACATTGGGCTATTCGCCCTCTTCCGGTGTGAAGATAATCTCTGAGGACGGACTTAACTTTAAGGACCTGAATAAAAATGGTAAGCTGGATCCTTATGAAGACTGGAGACTGACTGTTGATGAACGTGCTGCCAACCTGGCATCGCAAATGAGTGTGGAAGAGATCGCCGGATTGATGTTGTATAGTATCCATCAGTCTGTACCTGCATCGGGAGAAGGCTTCGGATCGGGTACCTATAATGGAAAAACTTTTTCGGCGAGTGGTGCTGATCCATGGGATTTGACGGATGCTCAGAAAGCGTTTTTAGAAGATGATAATCTTCGCCATATACTTATTACAAAAGTACAAAGCCCGGAAGTGGCTGCACGGTGGAATAACCAGATGCAGGCTTTTGTAGAAGGACTCGGTCTGGGTATACCGGGAAATACAAGTTCTGACCCGCGCCATGCCGGACAAGCTTCCAACACTACAGCTGCTGAGTTTAATGCCGGTGCGGGAGGTGAGATATCAATTTGGCCCGACGGACTTGGACTGGCTGCTACTTTTGATCCTAAAATAGTAGAGCAGTTTGGACAGATAGCTGCCCGTGAATACCGTGCCTTAGGTATTGGTACTGCACTTTCTCCACAAATTGACCTTGGAACAGAGCCCCGCTGGTATCGTATTTATATGACTTTTGGTGAGAGCCCTGAGCTTTCAACAGATATGGCCCGCGCCTATATTGATGGTTTCCAGACTTCCAAAGGATCTGCCGAGATAAAAGACGGATGGGGATATCATAGTGTGAATGCAATGGTTAAGCACTGGCCAAGCGGCGGACCTGAAGAAGCCGGACGTGACGGACACTGGGCTTTTGGTAAATTCGCGGTATATCCCGGAAACAATTTTGATGAACATTTGAAACCATTTACCGAAGGTGCATTTAAACTGGACGGAAAAACAGGAATGGCATCTGCTGTAATGCCTTATTATACCATTTCTTACAATCAGGCTAAAGATGGTACCAACTATGCCAATGGTTTCAGTAAATATATCGTAACCGACTTGTTACGTGAGAAATATGGATATGACGGAGTTGTGTGTACAGACTGGCTTATTACAGGTGATGAAGGTAAAACACCTGATGAGTTTGCCGGCAAACCTTGGGGAGTAGAAGAATTATCAATCGCCGAACGTCATTATATTGCTATAATGGCAGGTATGGACCAGTTTGGAGGTAATAACGAAAAAGGCCCCGTAATCGAAGCTTATCAGATGGGTGTGAAAGAACATGGCGAGGAGTTCATGAGAAAAAGATTTGAGCAGTCTGCCGTACGTTTGTTGCGTAACATATTCCGTTTAGGATTATTTGAAAATCCTTATCTTGATCCTGCAGAAAGTGCAAAGGTAGTTGGTAACCCTGAATTTATGCAGGCCGGATATGAAGCACAGGTTAAATCGGTGGTAATGCTTAAGAATAAGAACAACGTATTGCCGGTGCAGGAGAAACAGACTGTTTACATTCCTAAAATGGATTATCCTTCTATCCGTGACTGGTGGGGAAATCGTTCGGAAGCTGTAACTAACTATCCGGTAAACATGGAGTTAGTGAAGAAATATTATAATGTAACAGATGATCCCGGTAAAGCTGATTTTGCACTTGTTTTTGTTGCAAGTCCGCATGCTAACGCAGATGGTGGCGGTTATGATATTGAAGACCGTAAAGCAGGTGGTAATGGTTATGTACCTATTTCTCTGCAATATGGTCCTTACACGGCAAAAGATGCCCGTACACGCAGTATTGCTGCCGGTGACCCTGTGATAGATCCGACCATTAAAGACCGTTCATACAAAGGTAAGACAACTACTGTTGCAAATACAAAAGACCTTGACATTATTCTTAATACGAGAAAACAAATGGGAGACAAACCTGTTATCGTTGTCGTGAATGCTTCACGTCCGATGGTATTCAATGAATTTGAAAGTCAGGTAGATGGTATCCTTATGCGTTTTGGTATTGGTGAACAGGCTATCCTGGATATTGTCTCGGGTAAAGTAGAACCTTCCGGATTGCTTCCGTTGCAAATGCCTGCAAACATGTCTACTGTAGAAAAGCAAAAAGAGGATGTACCTTATGATATGGTATGCCACAAAGATACTGAAGGTAATGTATATGATTTTGCTTATGGACTTAACTGGAAAGGTGTTATCAAAGATGCACGTACTCAAAAGTACGCTGTAAAAAAGTAAAGCTAAACTTATAAATAGCACATTAAATAAACATAGTGTCAGTTCTCGTTTTTAATGGGTATTAGTTTTGAGGATGACACAAAGAGGGACATGAAAAATAAGATTTCTTGGTAGTCCCTCTTTTTTATTTTGAAAAAGAGAGTCTAAAAACCATTATATAATATACATAATTTGTAGATTTAACTTTTTACTCTCAGATAACATTGTGAAAGCATTTCCGCTAAGAAATATCTTAAATAAAAATGATCAAAAAACTTAAGCTTAGTATTTTGATAAATTATTTTTTTAACCAAAACTTCTATATCTTCAATTTCTCTATTACTAATTTTATGTACATTCATCATTTTAGTGAAATTGATCATTTCAAAACGAGCTAATTTAAATCCACATTGATTTAAGTATTCTAATCTAATATTATCTGCATATTCTATTTGCATCTGCCGATGCATAATCGAAATCTGATTATTATGGAACCGATATTCCATTAAGATGTCGGGAATATTTATTATAGTGCCACTTAATGCAATTCGACATACTAAATCATAGTCTGATGAATAATTGTATTTTTCATTATAGAAATTAATTTGTTCCATGACAGGTTTTCGAATCATTAAAGAAGGATGTAAAAAAGTGTTGTTTTTTAGTAACCAGACTTTTATATTATTGTATTCTTTTGGTTTTTTAATTATTTTCCCTCTACTAATAAAATCACTTCCCAATGCTAATATGTGCTGATTTTCTTCTAATATTTCAATCTGCTTTGAAATTCTATGTGGTAAAGCAATGTCGTCTCCATCCATTACACATATATATTTACCTTTTGCAAGCCGGCATCCTTGGTTTCTTCTTATATAATTATTTTGTTGATCTGAATTATCAATAAGCTTAATCCGTCTATCCTTTATTTTGTTTATCTTCTGTACAGTATAATCTGTCGATCCGTCATTTACTATAATTAACTCCCAGTTTGTATAGTCTTGATTCATAATGGAATATATTGCCTCTTCAATATATTCTTCTACATTGTAAGTTGGCATTACAACGGATACTAAAGGCTTTTTAGATTTCATGATAAACAGTTTAATAATTATTATATAGGTTTGATACAATATATTTATAATTATCAAACGATATTTTTTTATTCTTATAAAGACTTGCTAAGCTTTCTAAGACATGTGAAAAAGAATTATCTCTTTTTATTATTTTTTTAGTAATGAAATTGAGGTAGTCTAGTTGTATATTATTAATTATAGCTGGTGTTTCTATTTCTTTTTGTTTATTATAAATTCTATGTTTTACTAATATTTTCGGAATATTAGCAAACTTAAAATCTTTAATCAGAAGATACATCCATAGTTTATAATCATCAACATATTTATAATTTCTTTTGAAAAGTTTGTTATTTTGAAATGCGGGAAATTGTAACAGACTTTTTTTTACCATTATTGTGGTAAAATGCATAGGATTATTGAATAATGCTGTATATTCTATATCATTATGATTAATTGGGGTATATACAGCACCGTAACAATCTCCAAAATTATATACCCAACTTCCTGATATGTCAATTTCCTGATTTTCTTCCATAAATTCATATTGTTTATACAGTCGATGTGGTAACATTATATCATCAGCCTCCATATAAGCAATATATTTTCCTTTCATAAGAGAAAAAACAGTAATTAATGAATTGGTATTATAACCACTAATTATTCTAATTCTACTATCACTATAAAATTTTCTGATATTTACGGTATTGTCTGCTGACCCATAATCAATTATAATAAGCTCAAAGTTACAAAATATTTGATTTAGAATACTTTCAATAGATTCTTCAATATGAGCTTCTGAATTATAAATAATCATCACAATACTTATGGGTAGAAGTTTCATAGGACATTAGTGTAGGTTTGGTTGTTATTGGCCGCATTCTTCCAGTATTAAAGTAAGACCTACTCCGGCCAATCCCCCTCTAAGTCCTGGTTCTAAATCGGGTATCAATACGTTTTTCATATTAAATAAGCTACATGCATCATAAATAACAGCTTTTTCAATAGAATTATTGTTATCATAATAAAGGAGAAATGTTTGATAAATATCTATACTGTTACTCTCTGTATTGCGCTGATCGATGATACTTTTAACCTTTTTGTGAACATTAGAAAGGTATGAGTCATCAAAAGGATTCTCCAGGTTTTGATTATGAATCGTATACAAACGTGCTAGTAAATAAAGTACTATACCCCCTAATCCATAATCCCTATCTATATTTTCACATCGAAAAGGATCTATTTCCATAACTTTTTTATCTATGTATGCCAACATTTTACTTGTATCCGTGTCTATAAAACCGTTTTGATATAAATATTCGACACCCCAACCTATTCCACATAAACCAGAAATAAAACAATAAGACATATCAGATTTTATATTCTTTAATAAATTCTTTAGCATTTTATCTGATAACTCGATGTAATTTTTATTTTCTGAGAAGCTTGCATAATGATAAAAGAAAATAATAATTCCCATTTGTCCGTTTATAAGGCCTATATTTTCTGGTATATTATGAGTTATTCTTTCTACCAAATTTAACAGAATTTCTTCTTTGCTATCAACAAGTTTTTTTACGGGGAGGTATTTATCATTGATGCCCCTGAAAAAGGTAATATTATTAATTAAAATTTCCTTATAATATTTTTTTAAATTTTCAATCAATTTCCTGTTGTCGTACAATTTATATTGTGCTTCTCCAAGTACCTTTTTGTCGTAAAACAATTTAAGGGTGGATAAATGTTTTTTTCTCTCTCTTAATGATAAGAATATTTCACTCAAAAATAAAGAATTATAGAATCTATACTCGTTACTTCTTGAATAGGGATGACTGCTACGGTAAACGTGTCCTATTTCTATGTCTTTTGCCAACTTACATGAACCTCCAGCCATCCATGTTTTCATACTTATATAGGCCTCGTCATTACCATATTGCATTAATCCTTCCAATCCTCTAAGGTATTGCCAATATTCTTTATTGCAAGCATAACCAGCACCCAATACACAAGGAATAGGTATAGTTTTTACTGAGGACTCACAAGGATCGTCCTTCACCCATTTGGGTTCAAAAAGACATAAAGCATCATCTAATACAACACATGCTCCATAAGAATAGCCCCGGGTTAAATCTTCTGCCAAAAGCCCATTAATCCTTTTAAGCACTTTTGTTTGGCAACATAACAATGTTTTGGGATCAGTTTGCAGTTCTTCAATAATTCGTTCTACCCACAATTTATTATAAAAACGCATATGGGCATCTAGTAAAAAGAAATAAGAGGTAGAACACGCTTTCACTCCGATATCCCTTGAAGCTGCTACCCCTATCCGTTCTTTATTTTCAGTATATATTGCCTCATATTGCTTGGCAACAGACTTATAGTCAAAGTTATCGTCTGAAGCATCGTTAATTACTATAATGTCAACATTATTGTCTGAATACTCACGGATATTTTTAAGCGTTTCCTCCAGTTCATATCTCTCATTTATAAACGGAATTATTATAGTTAAATCTTTTTTACTCATATATTCTTAGTTTTTTAATAGCAATGACTATGTAAAATAATGATAATATATATTTTTTAGCTTCTAAGAGTGGCTATCCGATATAGCATATAAATTTAATCGACCTTAGTCTTTATAGTACTTAGGAGTTTATTAAGTACTGTTGTCTCTGATAAAATTATTTTAAACTCTGTTTCTCTGTCTTTAAAAAGTTGTGATTCAGTTGTATTGTTAAATTCTAATTCTGCTATATACTCTGCCATATCTGTTCTTACAGGATTATAGGTTACAATAATTCCTCTGGCTTGATAAATTGTGTTATAACAAATAATCTTACATCCTTGAATATTAACAGCACTATTACTTTTATCAAACTTTAATTTTGCCGTTATATGATAATTATTATTATCTGAATAGTAATTGACTATATAAACAGTGCCGTTTGCAGTTTTACGGAAAGGCAAAAAGGCACATACAAGTATTACCATAGCGAGTGCCATGCAAATAGCTGTTATACCATAGCGAATTAATGCTGGTGGCATGGGACCAACTATATTTCTTACTTTTTCGCTACGAAGTTCCTGAATATAACCAGAATCTTTCTTTGGATTTTGAGCTTCCATTTTATTTTCCTAATTCTAGCTGATTTCTTACCAATTCGTAATATTTACCTTTATTGCAAGTAAGTTCCTCATGAGTACCTTTTTCAACTATTTTTCCTTCGTCGAGAACTATAATCTGATCCGCATTGGTCACAGTAGATAGTCTGTGGGCCACAACTATAACTGTTTTTCCTTTGTAAAAGGAAGATATATTTGTTAATATAAGACGTTCGTTTTTGGCATCTAATGCATTCGTTGCCTCATCTAGAAAAACAAAATCAGGATTTTTGTATACTACCCGGGCTATCAATATTCGCTGTTTTTGTCCCTCACTGATTCCTTGTCCATCTTGTCCGATAAGTGTATTGTAACCTAAAGGGAGTTTTTCAATATAATCTGATACATTCGCCATGCGGGCTGCATAACGGATACGTTCAAGATTTAATTCTTCATCAGATATAGCGATATTACGTGCAATAGTATCTGAGAATACGTAGCCTTCCTGCATAACAGCACCACACTGTTCACGCCACCAAGAAAGATTAATGTTTTCCATTTTCTTATTACCTACCAGGATATTTCCTTTTTGGGGAGAATAATAACCTAGCAATAATTTAAGAAGAGTTGTTTTTCCGCTTCCGCTGGCTCCGACAATAGCTGTCATCTTTCTTTCCGGAATAGTAAGATTAATATTTTCTAATATATTCTCCTTCTTGGATTCATTGTATCGGAAACTAAGGTTTGTGATATAAATTGTTTTGCTAGTATCATCGAATGAGGAGATATTCCTCTGAGAATTCTGTTCATCTGGCTCTGTATAAATTTCGTCCATACGGTCCATACTTAATGAAACGTCTTGCCAAGAGTATATAAACTTTACCAGTTGTTCTACCGGTGCATTTAACTGTCCGAGAATATACTGGACCGCCAACATCATCCCCAAAGTCATACTTCCATTCACAACAGCCGTAGCTGCCAATATGGTTATCAATATATTTTTAAACTCATTTATTCCTATACTTACGGCCTGTTGTGTTTGCTGAAGGTTCAATGATTTCAGGTTTACATCGAATAAATCCGCCTGTACATCTTCCCATTGCCAGCGTTTCCGCTGTTCGCAACCTTGTAATTTTATCTCCTGCATACTTTTGACAAGCTGGTAAGTTACATTCCTGTTACTACCTGATTTCTCAAAAAGTTCATAATCCAATAAACGGCGTTTCTTTAGAAAAACAGATATCGAACATGCATACAAAGTGCTTCCAATTATGAATACAAAAAAGATCGGAATATTATATAGTAACAGAATAATACCAAAAATGATAAAAGAAAAAAAAGAAAAAATAAGGTTTAAGCTACTTGAAGTCAAGAATTGTTCAACTCTTTTATTGTCTTCTATCCGTTGAATAAGGTCGCCGAACAATTTTGTATCAAAATACTTCATCGGTAACTTCATCAGTTTAATGAAAAAATCTGATGTAAGAGAGATATTTATCCGAGTACTTATATGCAAAAGAACTTTATTGCGTATAAATTCAATTCCGGTGCGACTAAATAACAACATTAGCTGTGCTATTAATATCAACCAAATAAAACCTATATCTTTATCACCGATACCAATATCAACAATCGCCTGGGTAAGAAAAGGAAATATTAGCTGGATTACTGATACAACAAAAAGGCCCGAAATGAGTTGGGAAAAAAAGCGTTTATACTTTTTGATATATTTACCCAGAAAAGCTAAGCGATTTTTTGGGGGATTTACCGTAACTTCTTGCCTGCATAAGTTTTCCGTTGGTTTTAATAATAAAACAATACCTTTTTCTTCTCCTGCTGATCTTGTGCTTAACCAATACTTGCAAAATTCTTCTTTTTTATAGCTTATTATTTCTTTTCCCGGGTCAGCTACATATATAGTATAAGTATTTTTTTTTCTGTTTCTTTTGATTTTATATACAACAACAAAATGATTTTGTTCCCAATGTATAATACAAGGAAGATGCGCTTTTTGTGCCAGTGTTTCGAATGTAATATTTCCACCCATCGTACTAAATCCCATTGACTCGGCAGCTTTTGCTATACTACGAAGTGAAATCCCGGCTTTGCTCAAATAAGTTATTTTTCTTATCTGCTGAAGATCGGGTAAAACTCCATAATGTGCGATAATCATAGCCAGACATGTTGGTCCACAATCCATATTATCGTATTGCCTGATTAACTGAAAAGAGGAGCGCTTTTTTAAAAACATTTATAGCCTGTTTTTTTCATCCGAAATAATACTGTTTGACTTCTTAGATGTTTTCATTTTACCAATTCTATATTGCAGGGTAAAATAAAAATAACGTGAATCAGCGTTGGTATCCATTTTTACTGAGGCATTCTTCAGATATCTTTCCCAGGAGTTCGGACGGAATATGTTGAATATGTCTTCAACTCCTCCTGTTAATCGCCATTTACTTTTACAAAAGGATTGATTTAATTCAAAGGAAACATAACCTGAATTTTTCATTTTAACAACATTGTTACGATAATTGCTATAATAAAAACCATTTATATTCAGACTTCCGTTTTTCCATAGATCAAAATCTATATTTATATTGCCTATTATTCCGGGATTATCTTTCAACTTTGAGTAGATACGATCCTGAAAACGGATATCCTGAAATCTGGCACGGAGTACAAAATTACTTCTAAACCAATTTCTGTCCAATGAATAAATAGCAACAAAACTTAAAAGCTTTGATTTAGGCATATTCGTGTTGGTATAAGCAATCATGTTGTCCGGTGTTAATTCTAAAATTCCGGCTTGTGGGTTATTTTGGATAGAATAAGTCGCTCTGATTATCAAATCGGCGTGCTGTATGGAGAGTGCAAGATTATGAGTTATTCTTGATTTCAAAAAAGGATTGCCTACCATATAAGATATTGGATCGAGATACCTTCTGTTCGGGTTTAACTGGCTAAACGAAGGTCGTGATATATTTTTATTATAGGCAAGGGAAGTTGTAATTTTATCTCCTCCGTATCTAATGGATGCTGATGGGAATAAGTTGAAATAATGAGATTTGACATTTTCTTTATAAGAGGTATTACTATAGTTTATATTATTCCATTCCGCCCGTAGAGCTGCAGAAAAAGAGAATGAAGAAATTTTACCCGACGAACTTAGGTAGAGTGCATACGTATTATCTTTTAATAAACTTGAACTCGGGGGATCATCATTAGTATAATATTTACCCTTGTCTTTTATACCCGAAATTTTACCTCCTGTTGAGATTTGCCATTTTCCGATTTTAGTTTTATAATCTGCTGTTCCACCAAAGATTTCATACTTATCTTTAAAATCCTGATCGTTATTAATCACTTCGTTTGTATAGGTTTCTTTTACTTTCTGATCAAAATTTGTGTTCATTATGTAATAATCTGCTGATAGTTGAAACCTATGCTTTTCTCTTTCGAAAATGTAAAATAGTGAAGGATTGTGGATATATTTCTTATTGCTTTCTATAGTGTAAGTTTCTATAAATTCCTTTTCTCCCAAAACATGAGATATATAATCCTGATCGCTAATACAATCATCCTGATTGAAATTGAATCTGTAAATAGCTTCTAATCTGTTGTTTTTATCAATAGTCCATAATAGAGAAGGTGTCAAAATCACATCGCGGGTTTTTCCTGATAAAACAGCTTCACGGTATCCATTTATCGAATCATTATCAGTCCATACGAATTTATTTTCAGTATCATACTGTTTATATCGGGCTACATTATACTGCATTTCAATTCCGTATACAAAATTTTTGTCTTTTCTTTGTACAATTACTCTCGAGTAGTTACTAGGACGACGTGCGTATTCGAATCTGTTTCGAAGGTCTACAGAATAAAATTCCTGACTATAATCCATGGTCTCAACTCTTACGACCGCATCATATGAAGCATCATATTCCGGGCCAGGATTTTGATCTACATGGATAGTTTTAATCTGTTTCGGATCTAATCTTTCTAAATCACTGGTTGAAGTAAGCCTTCTTCCGTTGAGAATGAAAAGGGGATTAGACTTACCTATTATTCCAACATCTCCCCGGGGTGAAAGTGTTATACCAGGTATGCGTTTTATCACATCATTGAATGTCCCATAAGTGGATAGGTAACTATTTTTAATATCTACGCTATATCCGGTAGGGGAAATACTTAAGCTTTTTTTTCTTGCAGTTACAGTTATCTCTTCCAGAAAAGCATTAGATTTTAACTGTATCTTGCCCAATTGAATATTTTTTTGACTTATTAAAGGGGTAATTTCCTCCTTTGAATAAAACAGGGGCTCATACCCTAAACTTAAAAATTTGATGCATATAATACTGTCACAATCCACTTCGAATAAAAAGTCAGGTTCTATATATACCTGTCCTTTGTATATAGAAGAATCGGATTTTAATGCTACTAAATTGTATACGGGATCAGAAATGCTGTCTTGTAATTCAACAAATCCTTTAATATAAACAGTTTGAGCTATGGCTGGAAAGGCACAAAGCACATAGAAAAATAGAACATATACAAATTTATATTCTATTTTTAGTATATATAAAAAAGTACCATATTTAGATTTTTTCGACATATCTTAGTTATGATCAACATATATAATATATATTTTTTGATTGGAAATAAGTGAATATTAAACCATAAAATTTATTATTTCTTTTTCGCTAACCGGGCATAGATCATTTGTCTTATGTTCATCGCTAAATCTATATCTGCTGCATCCACCGTCGCATATAGGCAAAAGGCTGCATTCCAAACATTTAGGGTCAGTAAACTTATCAGTTCCAATCATGTATTTAGATACCAGTTGCATATTGGTTATCCCATCTTTAGTGTTTCCTACAGCCCTGTCTGGTTTTCCTACATCTACCCAGCATTTATATATAAATCCGCTCGGGTCTATCACAAAGCTGCTTTCAAAATGAGCGGTGCAATGTCCGCTATTTAATTGAAGATCAAAGTCATTATATTTTTTTCCAATAGCTTTGGAAATTTCATACATGAATAGAGTTTTTTCTTTAGAGTTAAAACAAGGAACAGAGCAGTTTGCATTTTCCAAAACAAATGCAGGAGTTATATTAATATTTTTATTATTCCATTTATCACTAAGTACATGATGGAGTTCAAGAAATTGTGATGCATTATTTTTATGTACATTCATCCTTAACACAACCCGGGTCGATGGAAATTCCTTAATCAATCTGTCTATATTATTAATGATTACATCATAAGTTTCTTTACCTGACTTGCTTATCCTGTTTTCATTATGCGTTTTACGGTCGCCATCTATGGTTATTTGAATTTTATTTAAAGGATACTTTTTGAATAATTTAAAAAAGGTATCATTTAGATGATAACCATTAGAGATCATACTATGCCTTGAAAGAGGGATCTGAACTTGTTCGTGGAGCTGGTCGAGGATTCTTTCTATAGCAGATAGTGACATAGTAGGCTCACCTCCATGCCAGGATATTATATAGTGTTTGAACTGGTTCTCCCGTTTTTTAATAAAATCAATTAATTGGTCTTGTACATCATTGGACATACTAATATTTGGAAGATCCTTCTCATAACAATAGGGGCATTTGAAATTGCAATACAAAGTAGGAGCAATAACTAAAGACAACTGGTCCCCTTGAAATGATCCTCTTAAACGTCTGTATTTGAGCTGTATAATCAATTCTTCATCTTCTGATTCAGTCTTCAGGTAACCGGCTTCTTTCAGATATTCGATCAGTTCTTTGTCTGGATTATCCTCGAAAAAGCAATTCTTGTCATTCTGAATTGATTTTGCTATCTTGGCATCTACACGAACTAAACCTCCTGTAAGGCTATTGAAAAGATAATGATTCTCATTTTTCTCCAGAACACTTACAAAACGGGAAAATCTATTTGTTATACTCATATGGATTTAAAACGTTGTCGCTTTTGTTAGTTAGATTTTGGACTATTTTATTTTAAAGAAAGGTTAATAGTTATTCTAAAAAAACGTATACTTCGGTAATTCCCATTGTAAAATCATTTTTTTACAATGGGAAAAGATTATGATATATTATCTCTTAACTATATGTCAAGAAATAATAGTGGCTAAAAGTTTTTAGTCTTATATTTCGCCAGTGTCACATTTGGTTGTAGTACTTTCGCCAACTTTGCATATAGCGCCGCCAAGTACATCATCAAGGAGTTCTTCATTTAAGCGATCCTCAGGTTTAATCACTTCTTCAAATCTTCTTTCTTTGTCGTTCATGATTTGTTCATTTTAATTTATTAATACTAGAAATTTATTGAGGCCTCATTTTTTTATACGTTTTTTGTATGTAGTATTTTTATATAATGCTGCAAATATAAAATTAATTATTACATAATATATATTATTTGTTGTTTTTTTTTGGTGATAAATAAAATAAATATTTTTTTTGTAGTAAAATCAAAAATTAATAAATTGTATAAATGAAACTACCGGATATTAGTGTTGTACTACCTGTGTATAACGGAGAAAAATACATACATCAGGCTATTGATAGTGTTTTAACTCAAACATTGGATAATTTTGAATTAATAATCATTAATGATGGATCAACAGATAATACTATAAATGTTGTTGAGTCTTATAAAGATAACAGAATAAAGATTATTAATAATAAACACGATTTTATAAATTCTTTGAATATAGGCATTTCTGTAGCCGCAGGAAAATATATAGCTCGCATGGATGCTGATGATTTAATGACTTTAACCAGACTTGAAACACAATTTGCATATATGGAAAGCAATCAGGAGGTTGATGTTTGTGGTGGTTGGATTGAACTTTTTGGTGATGACGAAGATGTCGTAAAAAAGGAAGAAAGCTATGAAAAAATAATTTTAAAAGCACTTTTTGAAAATCCGATGGCACATCCAACTGTGATGTTTAAAACAGATTTAAGAAAATTATTTCCTTATGGTGAAGGAATTTACAATATGTACCAGGAAGGTTATCAACACGCAGAAGATTATAAGTTGTGGACAGATCTTATTACCAAAGGATGTAAGATAGTAAATCTCCCTATGGTTGTTTTAAAATACAGGTGTTCTGAATCGCAGGTAACATATATTTATAAAAAAGATATGGCTATATCAACAATTAAAGTACAAGCTGAATATATAAATGTTGTAATGGATATGATTGTTAAATCAGAAGATTCTTTTTTTGATGCAATAAATGAAGCTCTTAAATTATATAGTAAAAAGAAAGTTACTTTTAAATCTTTTAGAAATATAATTTATAATTTAGGTGATAGTCTTGGGGAAAATTTAGTATCGTACAATTTATAATAACCTCTATGTCATAATATATAAATGGAGAGATGATAATTAATTTTTGTTTTATATATCCATGCCTCTTTTATTTAAATAATAAAATGAACTAAGAAATGCTACCCGTATTTTATCAACGAATTATTTTCTTTAATTGTAAATTATTGTTTATTGGAATTGGATTTTAAAGCACCTGCAAAATAAACCTCTCCAGTGTCTTTTGGGCATCTGCCAGTTTATCTTCCCAGTGTTTCACAGAATTTTGCCCGATGATATCCGTCACATATTTTACAGCTATAAAAGATATGTCGAACTCCTTACATACTGTAGCCTGTGCAAATGATTCCATATCTACTACATCGCCTTCTATGGTCGAAACATCCGTCACGAAATTGTCACCTGTGTTGCAAGTGCCGGGCTGTGCATGGCCTACCAATGCATTCTGGGCAATCGTTTCGTGTTGAAGCGTTTCAGTAAAATCCAGTTCATACTCAATCCCGGGTAGTTTTGTAGCCTGATAGTCTCTGTCTATAAAACGTTTGCAAATGAATATATCACCTGTTTTATGATTGAGGGTCCCGGCAGTTCCTATATTGATTACGAGATCCGGGCGTTTTTTTATTACAGCTTCGGTTAGCTTCATGGCTGATCTCGTTTTTCCTACTCCGGTAGTCAGGTAATCTATTTCATATCCATCTACGGAGACAGGTTTGAACTCTTCTTTCAATGCGTAGGTTATAAGGAGTTTTTTCATGCTAATTTTAATCTATTATATTTTGCTTCTTTAATTTTATATATTGTTCCAGATCTGCCAAATACCAGAAGTTATAATCTTCGATATTTTCCGGTGTTTGCGCAACTTCGAGGTAATCTACGTCTTTAGCCGAAGATTTTTCACCAATTACACTATCTATTGTAAGATAAGTACCCCACTTGAAAATATCTTTTTCATCCTCATTAAAATCGGGAAAACAAACTCTTATTCCTACTACAGTCTCATTCTCCGGATATGAGTAAGGAATAAAAATAATCTTACCCGGATCAAAAATTTTGTTTCCGTAGTTAATTGTATAGTTACTTCCCATGGCAGGTTTAAAAGCTGTAATTTTCCACTTAGGAATTGCAGGAGCATTTTTTACCAAGACCTCTACATCATCAAAATGATCTATGTTTCCTTCTGCTGTAATGATTAATTCAGAATATTCATTTTCTTTATTTCCAATTTCAAAATATAAATGTTTATTGTATTTATGCAATTGTTCCTGAAGTTCATCAAGCATTTTCTCTTTAGTATTTTCATCAACTGTATTTGTAAAAGAGTATTTGACATTGTTTTTAGAAAACCATTCCCAAAACTGCTTTATTTTTAAATTCATATAGTAATTGAAATAATCATTTTATAACACCCCAAAAGTAATAATTTTCTTTCTAGGCTTTTCTCATTCTCTGTTTTTTTATTTGTGGCAGTGGGCTATAATGTCCGTTTTATACACTGCAAATAACATACATAAATGTCTCGGTTTGGATAATCATTTTGATTGTTTAATTGTGGTATTAGTATTAATATGATCGTAAAACTCTCTTTTTGATAATTCAACTTACCATCATTTCTACTCATCTGGGAAAAGTAGTGAAGTCAAAATCTAACAGTTTTATACTTTTCACCCTATTTTTATAACAATCTAAAACAAGATTTGGATGCATTGGGGATTAGTTTGGATGCATAAAACCAAAATTTTGAATGCATCCGAATTACATTTTCGATGCATCGAAAATGTAATTTTTATGCAAAAGCCTTATGGGTTATTGCATATTATACAAAAAGTGTAAAGAAAAAAGATTCCTTTTGCTGGTTTGAGTATTTTTTCGGATTAATTTAGACGGATTTTTGTAAGATTGATAGTTTAATTTTGATAATTATGAGGTGTATTTTTGAGATATATCTCATAATAAGTCAAATAATATCTCTTAATGATGTCTTAAAGATAAAAATAGAATCCATATAATTTTACCAGAAATTAAAATCTTAAATTTCCTCTGAAATACGAAAGTATTGATAGGGTAGGTATGACAAATTGATAAATATGACATTTTGTTATTTACTACTTATTAACAGAAAAATATCCGCAAGAAAATAATTGTAATGTTACTACTTTCTCCTACGGATATTTTTTTGATTAAGCAATCTATATGATTTCTATTTCCTTAAAAACAGCTTTTATAAAATTTCAAATGTATCTTCCAGCTTTATGTCCTTTGACGAAGCACCAACCATAACTTTAAATTTTCCGGGTTCTACCGTAAACTTCATATTCTTATCCCATAATCCCAACTCTTGGGGAGTGAGCTTGAAGTGAACTATCTTTTCTTCTCCCGGTTGGAGGGAAATACGTTCGAAACCACGTAAAACTTTTGTATAAGTGGTAACGCTGCTCACTTCGTCACGCAGGTACAATTGTACAACTTCGTCTCCGGCACGATTACCCGTGTTTTTGACTTTGCAGCTTACATGGATGTCTCCCTCTGTGCCGTGTGTGCGTGGAGATATATCAAGGTTGCTGTATTCAAATGTTGTGTAACTGAGTCCGTGGCCAAAAGGATACAGAGCTCCGTAAATTCCTGTTTTCGTATCTTCATCAGATCCCGGTTTGAATGGAAAAGCAAAGGGTATCTGGCCTACAGATTTTGGGAATGTTACAGCCAGACGGCCACCGGGATTGTAGTCGCCAAACAATGCTTCTGCAACTGCTTGTCCGCAAAATTCTCCGGGAAACCATGCGTGCATGATAGCCGGAATGTATTTATCTGCATAATTGATAGAAGCGGCACGACCGTCCAGCATTACCAGAACAACGGGTTTGCCGGTTTTATAGATAGCCTCCAGCAATTCTTGTTGCCGTCCGGGAAGATCAAGGCTGGTGCGTGAACGATCTTCGCGTACAGTAAGTTCGGAACCTCCTAATACAAGGACAACAGCTTCTGAATTCTTTGCTGCCTCTACAGCTTCATTCATCATTTTTTGTTCTTCCGGAGTCATATCGAAGCGGAACAACTCGCTTTGCGGGAAATTAGGGTCAACGATGTCACAACCTTTTTTATAAGTAAATGTCGTATTGGGAAGGTATTCTTTAAGACCTTCATATACGGTTTTGATGGGTGCATTAGCCGGACCATAGCGGCAAATAAGCTGGTCGCGTTCGTTTGCATTCGGGCCGATAACCGCTATAGACTTAAGCGATTTATCCAGAGGCAGGAAACTATTCTCATTTTTCAGCAATACAATAGACTGGCGGGCAGCTTCAAGGGCGAGATCCTGATGCTCTTTGCAATGAACAATCTTTTCTGCTTCTTTTCCGTTTCCGCGGTAAGGGTTATCGAATAAGCCAAGCCAAAACTTAACACGGAGTATTTCGCTTACACGTTCATCTACAGTTGTCATAGAAATCTTTCCGTCTTCAATAGCTTTCCGCAAAGGGGTGATAAATTCGTCTGGTTCGGTAAAATTGGTACGGATATTCAATCCGGCATTTACAGACTGTGCAATGCCGTCTTCATAGTTTTCCGCCACTTTATGTTTATTATGGATGAATTCTACAGCTTCACTGTCAGAAACGACATATCCTTTGAATCCCCATTCGTGACGAAGGATTTCGGTCAGGAAGTGATAACTTGCACTAACCGGCTCACCGTCATAATCATTGTACGAACTCATTACGCCTAATGCGCCGGCTTCTTGGAATGCCATACGGAACGGTTCGATATACAGTGTACGCATTTCCCGTGGAGCCACATGGGGGTCGGTACGGGTTTTTCCGTCGCGTCCTCCCACCGGAATGCTGTAAACAGCAAAATGTTTGGGAGTAGCTACCAGGTTGTGCTTTTGCAGGCTGTTTATCATCTGCTTCCCAAGTTGCCCTACATGATAAGGATCTTCACCATAGCATTCAACTACGCGCCCCCAGCGAGGGTCTTGTGCGATATCCAGGATAGGAGAGTAGATGTTGGTATATCCCAGGGCAACAGCTTCGCGTGCTTCTGCTTCGCCGATACGGGCTATAAGTTCTTTATTCCAGGTAGCCCCTTGTCCGCTTTGGGAAGGAAAATAAGTAGCACGGTCGTGACACAGTCCGCGTATACCTTCGTTGGTAAAGTCGACAGGAATGCCAAGACGTGTCTCTTCTATAAACCATCGTTGGATAATATGTTTTGTTTCAACATGTTTGGTGTAGGGAAAAGAGTATTGCGAACGGAATTTTCCCAGTCCGTTGTGTTCTTCATCAATATTGCCGATACCATCCTTCCATATTTCATTTTTCCACCCTTCATGTGGCAAGGCATCTTTAAGCACGCGGCCTGAGCCGTAAAGAGTGGCCATCTGGCAGGTTTTTTCATCCAGGTTCATTTGGCTTACGAGGTCTTTCACTCTCTCGTCAACCGAGGCAGAAGGATCTTCATATACGTCCATACGCCCGTTTTTATTGAAGTCTATCCAGCCTTTCTTATAGATGTTTTTATTTTGCGCTGTAAGTGTGAAAGGCAGCATTAGCAGTAGTGTAATTAGTGTTGTTTTTGTAGGTCTTTTCATAAATATGTATAGTTAAAATATTAGGATTTTACCGGGAGAAAACCCGGATAGATGCTTCAAAGATAGTTTTAAAGTTTTATTTATCGATGGGTGAAGAGGATTTTTGTGGGATTTTCCGTATCTAGCTTTATAAGCAAGTTGTTGATTTTTGCGTTTTCAGGTAATTTTTCGTATCCTTCCCAATATTATAAGTTCGATATATACATTCGTTTTTGTAAGGCACAACCTAAATTAAAGATTCGGGTAAAGTATATATGAATTTCTATTTACCCTTCATTTTGTAACTATAAAATCAGCTTGTGTAGTTAGATGACTTGATTTATATTTTGATAAAATAATTTTATAGTAAATTGATTGGTTTAAGATTGATAAATATTATTTTTGTGGATTATTTATTTTTTTAATTTAGTAAATATATATGTATTTATAATTTAGTTTATAATTCAATATAATGTGAATGAATACGATATCTAATATAAATATAATTTATTGCATTGCGTATGATGATTTACTTATCATGTATTTATTTGATCTATTCACTAAAATTAATTTATTATGAACAAAAAGAATTTACTTTTATTAGTTTTCCTTTTAGGAAGTAGCATTTTATTTGCCAAACAAGTAGATGTCAATTCAGCGCAGGAGATTGCATCTAACTTTTTGTACAATAAAATAAAATTTCGTAATGCTTCCACACCCTCTCTCAATCTTGTTTATACAGCAAAAAGTGACTCTCACTTGAGAAGTACTGCAGACCAGATTTATTATTATGTATTTAATATTGGAGATAATAACGGTTTTATTATCGTATCTGCGGATGATATTAATGTACCGGTCATTGGTTATTCGAAAGAAGGTAGTTATGACACGAAAAATCTTCCGGATAATTTTGTAAGTTGGATGAAAGGGGTAGAATTGGGTATGGCAGATGCTATTTCCAAAGGGATGGAACCCTCAGAGGCAGTTCGTTCTGAATGGAATGGCTATTATAGTCGTTCTGTATCACCCGGCAATCCGGGTGGTGGAGACCCAGGAGGTGGAACTGAAGGCTCGGGAGATTATTTAATCAAAGCAAAATGGAATCAGGATTACCCTTACAACCTTTCAATACCTTACAGAGTAAATGGAAACCAACGTCCGGTAACAGGTTGCGTAGGTACAGCAATGGCACAGATAATGAAATATTATGAATATCCATTATCTGGTCAGTGTGAGACAGATGAATATTTATTAGATTTCCCAACGTGGACATGGGCGGCTTCAGTCAATTTGCCGGAATATACATATGACTGGGAAAATATGCTTAATGAATATTCACGGAATGAAGTTTCTACAGATACACAGATACAAAAAGATGCAGTTTCTTTATTAATGTATCATGTTGGTGCAAGTATTGGGACTAAATGGGGAATTGTAAGTACATCAAACCTTAGTAAGGCAGGAAGGTCTTTAACTCGTTATTTCAATTATGATGGAGATATGTTTTACGTTGAAAGATCTTTGTATAATGATGATAATTGGATTAACCTATTAAAAAACGAAATAATAAATAAGCGACCGGTTTTCTATGCAGGATGGGAAGCAGGTTCTGTCGGACATATGTTCGTATGCGATGGTTATGATGAAAATGAATTATTTCATATTAATTGGGGTTGGGGAGGTTATCTGGATGGTTATTATAATATTAATGCAACTTTAACTTATAATGTGGGGCAACAAGTCCTTGCAAATATAAAGCCAGATAATGGCATAGAAGAATCTCCAGAGCATATTTTGACAAGCTTATCTTCGTATAAAGATACTGTATTAAGAAACGAACAAATAAGTATTAGTTTTAATGTAGAGGAAGCAAATCTGCATAGTCGTGGAGGAGACTATTATATTGCACTTTATTCGCAAGCAGATGAATTTGTTACTATAATCAGTCAAAAAGTAAATGGAGGTTATTATTATAAAATAGACAGGAATGTCCCGGCAGGAACTTACAAAATAGAAGTATTGGAAAAGAATAATGGTAACTATGAAAAGGTAAAAAAATCTCCAACAGTGAATGATGTATATTTAACGGTTAAGAATGAACTTAAAAATCACAACCTTTCAATGAATAGCATTGGCTGTAATCCTTCATGGGGATATCCTGATGCGGAAGTAAATGTAACGGTAGGTTTTACAAACAAGTTATCTTCCGAAGCATATGTTCAGATAATATTGATGGATGAAAATAATAATGAATATATTATTAATTCTCCTGCTAAAGAAAATTTTGGATATACGGATTATTATGATTATCGAACTTATTCTTGTAGGTTGCCCAATGACATATTGCCGGGGCAATATACTATAAAGGCTATGGCAAAAGAAGATGATACTAACTGGGAAATAATTCCGCATCATTACGGCACAAATGATAACATAATAAATTATGAGATAATATCGGATATGTCTTATTATAAGATTACATCTATCTATCCTTATAATTATTCCGCTAAAAGAAATGGTTCTTTGCCTGTTAATGTAAGCTATTCATCTGGTATCATTGAATTTGAAAGAGTTAATAACCTGAAAGTTGCACTTTATGATTTGAGTGATAATTTAGTCTCAATATTGGAAAGTGAAGTGTGGAAAAATGGCAATCTGGTAACAGGAAAAGTTGATGAAAATATTGCCCCGGGAGAATATTTTATCAAAATAATGGAGAAAACGTCAACTGATACATATATATTGGCAAATGTTTCCAGTCCCAATGTGTTCCAAAGGACAATTGTAATTGAAGATGAAGTAGTAGGCTGCGAACTTGAAATATTAAACCGTACAAACTTCTCTGCGAGTAAGACTCTCGCTTCTCCCGGTGATTACATAACAGCCAGTGTTAGCTTTGGGCATACAACTTATGGAGGATACTCATTTAAAGGAGACTGGGCCATGGCTTTAACCGATTACGAAGACAATATTAAATACGTAGTAGGAATATGGTATAATTATAGCTTACAAGGAGGATACTTATATAGTAGTTTCCCATTTTATTTTTATTTGCCTAGTAACATTGTACCAGGTAGTTATAAGCTAAGAATGGTAGCAAAAGAAGTAGGTAAAGATTGGGTTGTAATAACAAATAATGGCAAAGATTATCCTGATTATTTAGATTTTACAGTAACAGTAACTCGCTCAGATATAACAGAGGTTGAAGAAACAACGGGAAATCCCCAAATATCAGTATATCCTAATCCGGTGAAAGAAATACTGAATATCAGCTCACCGAAAACAAATATCAAAAAAGTTACATTCATGGATTTGACAGGTAAAGTGATATTTGTTGATGAGGTAGAAGAAGCAGAAAAGAATATTCCTGTACAATATTTACCTCAAAGTACTTATATTCTAAAAGTGGAGACTTCAAAGGGCCAGTCAATACATAAAATAAATAAGGAATAATAAGAAACTAAATTCCAATATAGAAGCTTTCTGGAAAGTATATCTATTATTTCAAATTTGGTTCGAAATCATAGGTGGCTTTTTAGAAAGCTTTTTAATTTTTAAAATAGAGTAAATTACTGATCTTCTCAGAATGCTATGATCGTATTATGTGAGTAGTTAAGTTATATATCCAATAAAATAGAGGGCATTGACACGAAAAATTTATAAATCATTTTTCGGGAAATGATTTGTCGAGAAAATTTTGTGTTTGTGTTGTGTGAATTCGTGTATGCCCTCTATGTGGTGATTTCTTTAAACCGGTATACAAATATAGGTAAATTCCGGAATAAATAAAGTAATAAGCAAGAATAAATAAAGCTTTAACTTATTCGTCTATCATAAATCTCCACTCGATATCTTTCCATTCCTGAGCGTAATCGATACCTATTCGTGGCCCCGTCTTATATTTGGGCTTTTCCTCTGAATCTTCCACCCACAATCTGTCTCCCGTGATATAATCTCCATAAAAAGAACGGTCTAATTGCAGATATTTACCCACTCTGCCGGGTCCGTCTATCTCCTCAACTCCACGAATCATAATACCCTGCGGCTCGCCTTCTTTACCGGTGATAATGTTCAAGAGCCAATACATGCCATAGATAAGATAAACATATATCCTTCCGCCTTCGCTATACATAAGTTCTGTTCGCTTGGTTTTACCTTTGGAAGCATGACAAGCTTTATCTTCTTCTCCACGATAGACCTCAACATCCGTTATCCGGAAACGATGAACCGAATCACTATCAAAACGTCTTACCAGATATTTACCAAGTAATTCCGGAGCTACTTCAAGAGCATCCCGTTGAAAAAAAGAAGCAGGAAGTTTATGAGCCATATATTTTAGATAATAATAATTGTTTGAAATAATATAGTAAATAACAATTTTCCTTTGCTTTTGGATATTCCAATAAAAAGAAAACCCATATTCCTGTTCAGAATGATTCTCTTTGAAACGTATTAAAAATAGTGTTTTTAATAGTTGATTTATAATAAAGATAATGTTTTAACTATTTATTCTTAAACTTAATAAATAAGCCCTCAACGTAATAAGTGAGGGCTTAATTCTATTTAGCTCTTAATTTGATACTTCGTCTGGCACTTTTTATTATAAAATAGTTGATTTATTCTTTATTAATTTTAAATATGGATTGGCCTTTTGATGTATTTACTTTTAGTATATACATGTTTTGTGGTAAATGCTGAACAGGTATACTCTTTTCCGACTCATTAATATCTTCAACTAACACGACTTTACCCATTAAATCCATAAGTATGATTTGTTTAATATCCCCTTTTAATGAAGTAATATTTAAAACATCCTTTACAGGGTTTGGGAAAATAGAAATTTCCGGGTTGTTACTTATTGATTCATCTAAACTTAAGGTTGTATCTTCAAAATTTCTCGTACCATTACCAGGTTTTATATTGATAATTATTTGCTGGTCTAAAGAATATCGCAAAGGATCATCTATACTAAAATATCCATCTACGTAGCCACCCCACCCTAAGTTAATATGGAATAGTCCATCTGGATCATAACCATCACATATAAAAGCATGACCACTCCCAGACTCTGTCCATCCTTCTACATAAACAGGTCGACGATTATTTATTTCATTTTTTATGATGTTTATCCACTCTTGGTCTGAATAATATCTTCTCTTAATTACATTAATTGCGTTATCGTAACCAAAATATTCTACTAAAGCACGAGCTGCATAAATTGTAGGTGCAGAACTTGAATTTCCATAACTCATTTTAGAACTTGCTCCTATGTGAAAAATGAGATCTGCTACAGCTTTGGCTTGATATTGTGTATAATTAGGATACCTATTAACTGTACCATCAGGATTCTGTATATATTTATATTTATATTCGAGCAGTATATTATTCCAATCGTAAATATGTTTAGTCAAATCAATAGAAGGAATAAAGGTAGATATTGTTGATGGATATTTCTTAGACCAATATGCCTCTGTTGGCTTTAAACCACGAGTTGGATAATTATAATATTTCATAATTTGTCCTATCGCAATAGCTACACATCCTGCTGCAGGTCTCTGAATTCCACTTTCTAAAACAGGAAGTGAATTTTCAAATGGTTCATCTTGATCCCATGTCGATTTTATCAAGAAATCACCCGAACCTTGTTGACCTTCGCCCCCTGATCCGCCCGGGCCAGAGTCTGATGGATTGGAGGAGTAAGTATTCCATTTCTTTTTTACAATTTCAGGTTGTTCCAATCCATTTGATATAGCATGGGCCATATTCAATTCAACGTTTTTCATCCAATCCTTAAGACTGTCAGGAATTCTTTCCATATCAAAATGACCTTTAAAAGAATATCCAAGAATAGGTCTGTTTATATCATCGGCAGACACAATGACAAAACCATTGTTATTACCAATATTAAATATATAAAAGTAGGCTGTTTCTTCTCCTGTACTCCTTAATTTAGATTCACTTTTTGCTGTATGTACAAGCTTAAGGGATAATCCCGTGTTGCTACGGACTTTTATTTTACCGGCTAAGAAATTGGATGCCACTTTCTCTGCATAATTAACATCGACTTGTTTTGCGAACAGAATGCAATTAGTCAAGATAAATAAAAATAATAGTAAAGTCTTTTTGTTCATAATAAATAGTTTAACATGTTGATATAAATAATTATAATTTGAATTATATAATTCATCAAAATCTTTTTTAATAAAGAAAAGATAGATTATATTATATTTAAATTAGTAACTATAATTCAAAGATGATTTTGCGGCAAAAGTAATAATAAATAATTGTATTTTTACTTTTAGTGAAATAATTTAGTAAGAATAAATTATAATATCAGTTGTGGTTAAAGTATTGTTCATACAATATATTTTTTAATTAGCAATAAATAGTATTCACTAAAGAGGTTAATCTGGAAAAGTGATTTTTATATTTAGAAGATTATTGATATATTTGAACATTCGAAAATTAAAAATCTATGAATACAACCGATCTGCTGAATATCCGGCTATACAATCAATTATTGATGGGAAGCAACATGAAAACTCCACGTGAGATTGTTTCCTGGATGGGAGCTATGCAATCTCAAAATTATGAAATGGGTAAGTGGGGAATTGGTGTACGTTTGCCGGGCATTACAAATCGTTTGGTTGAAGAAGCTGTGAATAAAGGTGAGATATTACGTACCCATATCCTTCGCCCCACCTGGCATTTCGTTGTGGGGGAAGATATCCACTGGATGTTAGAACTGTGTGCTTCCCGTTTAAAATCAGCATTTATGGGTTATGCGAAAATGAGAAACTTTGATGAGGGAATGGTAGCGAAAGCAATCCGTATCTTACCTCAACTATTGGACGAAAACGCACACTTAACCCGTCAGGAAATTGGTGAACATCTGACTAACAGAGGGGTAGGAATAGATCAGGACCTTGTAAAATACGTAATGTCACATGCCGAATTAGATGGTATTGTTTGTAATGGGATAGTACGTGGCAGTAAGCAGACTTATGCTTTATTGCATAAACAAGCTCCTAAAACTTTCACTTTATCAAAAGAAGAAGCACTGGAACGTTTAGCCAGGAAATATTTTACCAGTCATGGCCCGGCTACTTTGCAGGATTATGTGTGGTGGTCGGGGTTATCGGTAACTGAGGCAAAGAAGGGACTTGAATCTATAAAGCATGATTTTATTTGTGAAGAGATAAATGGAAAGTCTTACTGGATGAAAAATGATATTCAAATACCACCTCAGGATACTCAAACGGCTTTTCTTCTACCTGCTTTTGACGAGTTTGTAGTCAGTTATAAAGATAGGTCAGAGATCATAGAAGAAGAACATTATCGGAAGGTAATGACACGCACAGGTATTTTCAGCCCTACAATAACATTGAATGGAGAGATTGTAGGGGCATGGAAAAGAGTAGTGAAGAAGAAAGGGATAGTTGCAGAGCTTGAGTTTTTTGGAAAGGTGGGTAAGAGGGTAGAGAAGTTATTTGAGGGGCAGGTTAAGGGGTATGAGGAGTTTAATGAGTAAAATCAATGATTGGAGTATGATGTTGTAGTTATACATAAGATAAGAAGATGGTTTGAGAATAATAAAGTCTAATTATAAAAGAAGAATCTATATTGAGATGCAGAGTAAATCTTTGCATCTTTTTTTGTATTATTTCTTTTTAAGCAAATGATCAAATAAATATTGCTGTAAATCGAGTGAATAATAAAAAAAATAGTTCTTGTTCTCCGCTAAATAGTGCCTTTTTCAGAATTATGTTGATCTTAGAAATTATACATTTCTATTTTGTCTTTATAAGTCTCGAAAACGTTCTACTTTCAGTATTTCTTTTAGTAATTTAAAGGGATAATTTTAAAACCATATTTTCTATGAACCTTAATCAAATTAAAACCTTAGAAATGGCAAGGAAAACTATCATCCGTATTTCTTTGCTGGTTACCGGTCTATTAATTGCCTTTACGGCGTGCCAGGATGACCAACTTAATTCCCCTGCCTCCCCTAAAGATGAACTCTCGATACAATTTAAAACCGCTTCTAAAACAAGATTTGCTGACGACTTACTATTTGATGTAGGAGATAGTATTGGGATTTATTCTACTCTTTGGATGGATATGACAACCCCTAAAGAACTACTGTTCACAGGAAATTACAGGGATAATATTCCTTATTATATGGTAAGCGAAGAGGATAACTGGAGTTCTCCTACACCCATCAAGTATCCCATTGATGGAAGGAGCATCGACCTGTATGCATATTATCCGTATATGCCGGATCCGATGAATACGGATACGCAGTTAAAACTTTCTGTAAATCCGGACCAGAGTAAACTGGCTGATTATAAAAAATCAGACTTTAAAGCTGCTGTTACAAAGGATGTCAATCGGTTTAGCGGACCTTTCCATTTTGATTTCTATCACAGGCTATCACAGGTGAAGTTTGAACTGGTTGCAGGTGAAGGGGTAGATGTGGAGTTTCTACTGGGCGCAACTATCAGACTAAATAATGTTATTACCGATGGTACTTACTCTTTTACCGATGGTAGACCGGACAGCGTATATGCAGGAACTAATCGGAATGATATTATGCCTTGCGGAGGATTGGAAATTGTTGACAATAAAGCTGTAGGACAGGCGGCTATCATTATGCCTCAAACATTAACTACAGAAAGTGCTGTGGAAATATCTTTTATCAACAGTACATACACCATGGAGTTTAATGATCCTATCATCTTTAGAAGTGGTGAATCCACATTGATTACAATCACTTTTGATGGGGATGATGTTGAATTTACAACTGAAATTAAACCATGGGATGAGCAGCCGCCGATAGAAGGAGGATATGAAAAGTTTACGGCCCGTATCAGTTACTATTGTACTCATTTTGGTGGTAAAATTTTTGATCCCTATTGGGTGGTTGAAAAAAAGGAAAAGAATAATTTAATGAAATTATTCGATGAGGAACCGGAGTACCCGGAGCTAGAACTCTCATTTGGTCAATCTGTGTGGTTTAATCCGATAAAAACAAATACGATTCGTATTACAATAATAGGTGAAGAAGACGCTATTTATAAATTTGAGACTGATCTGAAATTAGATACTGCAAATATTCCGAAAAAGCCTTCTGAAAATTCCATTTTAGTAAACCCTAAAACCTTTATAAAAAATAATTCAGTTGAAGTAAAAACGCTTGCAGATTGGAAAGTTGATCTTAATAATAAAATATCATACCTATCAATAAGTAATTGTCCATCATTCATTCAATTATATTGCAATGGAGATTACACAACCAGTAAACAAGATATGAATATTGATATTTCCCAATGTCCAATTCTAAAAAAGTTGTTTGTAAATAATATAAAGGAACTTACTTTTACAGACTTTAGTCATAATCCCTTGCTTGAAGAAATTACTTTATCAAAGGTTACTTATAATGAACTAAATCTTTCATATTTTTCAAATCTTAAAAAATTATCCTTAATATTAGAAAATTATCCTTACAATACAATAGATATTTCTCATAATAGAAATTTATCATACCTGAACTTTGAAGATTTTAATGATATTACTCATTTAGACATATCATTATTGGACAAATTAGAATATCTGAATTGCAAGAATACACAGATATCTCAATTTGATTTTTTATCAACGCCGTCTATATCATATATCAATTGTAGTGGGTGTCCAATAAATGATCAGGCTTTACTGCAAATGGCAAATTCTCTTCCTTTGAGGGCAGGAGAACCTGGAGAAATTGTTGTTGATTTAAATAAAATATCCCTTATTCAGGATATATGTACGGAAAAGAACTGGATAGTATCAAATTAACTTTATGTAGATTCAAAATTGATTAACCAAATCAAATAAAAGCACATATTTTATTCCTATAAAGTCCTAACTTTTTTCGGAAAAAGTTAGGACTAAATTATTAGAAAGTACATGCCTTTCTAGAGTTCATCTTTTTCACTCCGACATATTCCTCACATACTCCAATTCTACCAAATCCGTAAACCCATAAAACCTTTCCGCATTACCTCCCAGAAACATCCTCTTTTCCTCTTCCCTAAGAAGATTAGACTTCACTATAAAATCATAAGACATCCTGTAAGTAATTGCCGTTATAGTTCGCGGATAGTCCGAGCCCCACATCAGCTTTTCCATGCCAACAAGAGATGCAGCTTCCTTGATTGCCCATATAGCGCCTGTAAACGGATAGAACTCATCGTTAAAAAGCCAGGTTATACCACCGGATTCGATCATAACATTTTTATGCCTTGCCAGTTTCACTTGTTCCTGCCAATCGGGACGGGTTACCATAGCGAAATGTCCGATAGCTATACGCAAATTAGGATATTCGGCAATGATCTCTTCCATTTCCTTAACCTGTATTGCACCATCTGCGAGATCCACAGAGAAGAAAATATCATTTTCTTCCATCACTTTAAATAATTCCATCATCTTATCAGAAGTAAGATAAATCCGGTGATCAGATGTGATAAGACGTTGTGCAGGTATTTTTATCCCTTTAAAACCCTGGTTAATTAATTCCTTACCATGTTCCAGATATCCGGGTTCACGTAAATCTACCATACCACAGCAAAGAAAACGATTCGGATATTTTTGTTCTACTTCCTTTAAGTAATCATTTTGAATACCATCAATATACTCTTGGGTAATAATGGCAGCGGATACCTGTGCATAATCCATGTTCGAAAGGAAAATTTCCGCAGTATTCCGCCCGTCAATAATAAACGGGGGTACCATTTGCCGGATCTCGCCCATGAAAAGTGATTTACCACCTTCTAAGGTTTTAATTTTCTTTCCCTCTATTTCCGTATCCTGGTGTAACCAGAGATGGGCATGAGCATCTATAATTTTATAATCCATACCTTAAAATTCAATTAATAGTCTGAATACTTTTCCAGGATTAGCAGCCCAATCTTCCAGAGCTTTCCGGGCTTGTTCAGGAGGATATATACCGCTTATTAACTTTTCTGTTTTACATCCGCTTTGTTTCATATACCGGATTACTGCGCGAAAATCTTCGGGCAACGCATTACGGGAACCGCGGATATCCATCTCTTTCATTACAAAATATTTCGTTTCAAAAGCAATTTCGGTTTTTGCATATCCGATGCAAACTACACGGCCTGTAAAAGCTACTTCATTTATAGCCATCTGATAAGTAACAGGGGCACCTACAGCCTCAATGATAACATCGGGACCTCTGCCATCAGTAATATCTATCAAACGCTCATGAACATTCTCTGTCATAGAATTGATGCTGTAATGAGCGCCAAAGCTTTTTGCCAGTTCTAATTTCTCATCATCCATATCAACTGCAATTACGTATGCCCCACGAAGTGAAGCACGAACGATAGCACCCAGACCAATCATTCCACACCCGATAACCATAACTGTATCCAGGTCTGTAACCTGACCTCTTGAAACAGCATGGAAACCTACACTCATAGGTTCTACCAAAGCAAAATCCCGTGCACTTATATCTTTATCTACAATCACTTTTTGCCAGGGCACAATGATGTATTCACACATAGCACCATCTCTTTGTACACCGAGAGTCTGGTTAAACTGGCATGCATTAGGGCGGCCATTACGACACGAAGGACAATCTCTGCAACTGGTATAAGGATTGACAGTACATGCTATTCCTGATTTAATAGAATCAGGAACACAATCTGCCACTTCTTCTACAACAGCTCCGATTTCATGTCCTGGAATTACCGGTAACTTTACCATAGGATTCTTTCCCAAAAACGTATTAAGGTCTGATCCGCAAAACCCTACATATTTTATCTTAATGAGTACTTCACCGGATTTTAATTGTGGTTTTTCCTTTTCGGCAAGAGTAATTTTTCGTTCTCCTGATATTGTAACTGCTTTCATTGTTATCTTTTAATTTAACTGTTTAACCATGTATCTCTGAAACGCGGTTCTAATATCCGCCGTGCTTCATTAAATAATTCATAATCCAACGGCTCATTAGCCCATTTGATATTTTGAAAAACAGATTCAGACCGTGTAGTGCTGAATAGTGTTGTTGCTATGCGGGGATTGCCCACTGCATACTGAACCGCCAATTCTTCAATATTCTTTCCCTTGCTTTTGCAATATTCCGCAGCTTTTCTGCATACATCCTGTAGAGGCTTCGGAGCCGGATGCCAGTCTGGTGCACCTCTTTCTGTAAGCAATCCCATAGAGAAGGGTGAAGCATTAATAACGCCAATATTTCTTTCTTCGAAATAATCCAGATAATCAGCAAGTGCATCATCATTGAGGCAATAGTGACAAAAGGAGAGTACACTCTCTACAGTGCCTTCAGGAACATGATCAATAATATACTTGAAATGACGAAGAGTAAGGTTTGTAATTCCCACATGCTTTACAATCCCTTTATCCCTTAACTCTGCCAGTGCCGGAAGTGTTTCATTACAAATCATATCCAGGTCTGCAAATTCGATATCATGTACGTTGATCAGGTCAATATAATCTACATGAAGCCTTTCCATGCTTTCGTATACACTCTCCATAGATTTTTTAGCAGAATAATCCCAATAGTTAACTCCGTTTTTTCCATATCTTCCTACTTTAGTAGAAAGGTAATAGCGATTCCTGTCTATATCCTTAAGAGCTTTACCCAATACGATTTCAGCTTTTAAATGTCCATAATAAGGTGATACATCAATAAAATTGATACCATTGTTTAAAGCTGTGTATACAGCTTTTATTCCTTCTTCTTCTTTTAAGGAATGAAAAACTCCGCCAAGTGAAGAGGCACCGAAACTGATATGGGAAACTTTCATCCCTGTTTTTCCTATTTCTCTGTATTCCATGATATAATATTTAGTTTTTTCAAAATTAATGCAGAATCAGATAAGTTAATTTCGTATAGCTTCGAAATATAACGCAAAGGTTTGCGTAACAGATGAAAGTAGATTATATTTGTCATTATATGTAGATTAAGATAAAGATGAATAAAAACAAACCTGTATCTTTAAAAGACCTGGCAAAAGAACTCGGTGTTTCCGTATCCACTGTTTCCCGTGCACTTAAAAATAGCCCGGAGGTAGGAGAGGAGATGTGTATCCGTGTAAAAGCCTTGGCTAAAGAAAGAAATTACAGGGCAAACCCGTTTGCATTGAGCCTTCTGAAAAATTCGATAAGGATAATTGGTATAATCGTACCGGATATCGTGACTCATTTTTATTCATCAATTATCAGTGGAATCAACGATTTAGCCCGTAAAAATAATTATTCAGTAATTATAACCTCCTCTTATGAGAAATACGAACAAGAAAAACAATGTTTGGAAGATTTGATAAATATCCGTGTAGAAGGGATAATTGCCTGCCTCTCTCAGGAAACAACAAACTATAGTCACTTTGAAGCATTAGCCGGGCAAAATATTCCACTTGTCTTCTTTGATCGCGTTTGTCTCACTCATCTGTTTCCTTCCGTTGTTACCAATAATGCAGAGTCGGCCCAGCAAGCTACCGAACATTTGTTTGCTACAGGTTCAGTCAGAGTTGCTTTTTTGGGAGGGGCAAATCATCTCGATATTGTAAAGCAACGTAAGCATGGATATCTGCAAGCTTTACGTGAGCGTAAGATAAAAATAGAAAAAGAACTTGTTATCTGTAAATACCTTGGTTTTAATGAAGGATATGAAGGAACATGCAAATTACTTTCTTTACCTAATCCTCCCGATGCCATATTGGCAATGAATGATAATCTTGCATTTGGAGCTATGAAAGCAGTCAAAGAAAGAAATTTAAGAATACCGGAAGATATTGCACTCATCGGATATACAGATGAAGAACATTCAAACTATGTAGAACCTACGCTAACTGCTGTAACTCACCAAACTTATAAAACGGGAGAGACAGCTTTTAAATTGCTGATCAATATATTAAATGGTGGTAAAAAAACAGAACAAGTTATGATCCCAACTCTCTTTTCTTTAAGAAACTCCTCCGATAAACGAAAGATCTAATTGAACATTTCTCTTCATTACATCGCCTATAATAAACTAAAATATTCCATAATGATATTTTAATTGTTAGCCCCGATTAATCATTGCTTCCTGTAAAACCATCCACTATTTAGCAGTTATTAAAAAAATAAATTCGGAAGGTTGATGTTTATACTAAAATTTGTATATTAGCTGAATATAGCTGTGCAAAGGAAAAACAGAAAAAGTATTTGTGCCAGGATATTATGTTACAAATGCAATTTTACCGTAAGAGTCATGATTGAATCCTCGAAAAGTTTAAAGACATTTCTTTACCAGTTTATTGAAGACTTGGAAAAAGACCAACCACTTGAACAAAAAGTTTCAGAAGCTCTGACTAATATTTGCAAATACTTTCATTATAAACGCGGATTTATTTATCAGACTGATGGTTTCCGTTTTTTCCATTTGAAAGAAACATTTGGAAACGAAGATGATATATTACGCGAGAAATTTGAATTAAGTGATATGAGCATCACTCATTTTAACCGCTTAAACGAAAAAGATCCTTTCTATTGGGGTAATAATGGTACTCCATCTGCTGAAGAAAGCGATATCCTTCATTTTTATAATGTGAATTCGTTATTTATCCGTGGTTTCAGAGACAGGGAAACCCAGTTAATCGGATTTATAGGTTTTGCTGACTATGAAGGTGTTAAAGAGTCCGGAGATAAAGAAATCCAGGACATCAATCTTTTCTTAGGTATACTTTCCAAAGAGATTATAATCAGGGAGTATGAAGAAAGAGGAGTTCGTGCAAGTAAGACTCTCCAAAGTATAATGAATAATATGGGGGTGGATATTTATGTGAACTCATTTGAAAGCCATGATATGCTGTATGTCAATAAATCAATGGCGGCACCCTATGGAGGTATTGAGCATTTTAAAGGAAAAAAATGTTGGGAAGCCTTATATAAAGATCAGAAAGGAGAGTGTGAATTTTGTCCGAAGAATAAGCTTATAGATGAAAACGGAAATCCGACAAGAGTTTATTCCTGGGATTACCAACGTCCTTTTGATAAATCCTGGTTCCGTGTATTCAGTGCAGCTTTTAGTTGGATTGACGGACAAATGGCACATGTAATAACGAGTGTGGATATAACTCATCAGAAACACAATGAAGAACAACTTCGTATAGCAAAAGAAAAAGCAGAAAATCTGGATCGACTCAAATCTGCCTTTTTAGCTAATATGAGCCATGAAATACGAACTCCTTTAAATGCAATAGTCGGTTTCTCTGATTTGCTACAATATGTAGAAGATATGGAAGAACGTAAAGAGTATGTACATATTGTACAGGAAAACAACAAACTGCTTCTACAGTTGGTAACAGATATTCTGGATCTATCTAAAATAGAATCCGGTGTTCTCGATTTTGATATGAGTTTTATAAATATCAGGGAGCTTTGTGAAGAAATAGAAATATCATATCAGATAAAAGAAAAAAATGTTCCTGTCATATTTGATAAAGAATCTCCGGATTGTTCCATATATAGTGATAAGAAACGCTTAACGCAGGTTATTACTAATTTTATTAATAACGCACTGAAGTTTACAACTGAGGGCGAAATAAACTTAGGATACAATTTGAAAGGAAAAAATGAACTTGAATTCTATGTTAAAGATACAGGAATTGGAATTTCACCTCAGGAAATAAATAAAGTATTTGACCGGTTCGTAAAACTAAATACATTTTCTCAGGGAACAGGCCTCGGACTTTCTATCTGTAAAAGTATCATTGAGCAATTAAACGGAACAATCGGAGTTGAATCCAAACCTGGAGTCGGTTCTCGTTTTTGGTTTACACATCCTCTCTGATTATATTTTCGTTTAACCCTTTTCACGTACTCATTTGCAACAAAAAACAAGATTTCATTGTTATAAAGACTCAATTAAAAGCGATTAATTATTAAGCAAAAAGTACGAAAAATGAAGGAAATATTGATTTTACCACTTATGTTATTATTGCTGACAACAGGATGTTCAGATGATGATAACAATAATACGAATGTATTAATTCCTATTTCGCTCAACAGTCGTTTAGTAGTTCAACCCCGGCCATCTCGTCAGGATGTTCAGATTGCTGATGGGCAGCAAGTGAGTTTTTATGTAACACATGCAGATGAGGTAAATACAGTTGTTTACAACAATGCATTATTGACCGCAGATGGTGAAGGTAATTTTGATTACTTATACAACGTAAGTGATACGGCTTTGTATTATCCATTGGAAGATGTTAATGTGGATTTATATGCGGTACACCCTTACGTACAAACTACCAGCCTGACTACACCTTTAACCTTTAGCATAATACAGAATCAAACAAATATCCGGGATTTTCTTAATTCGGATTTGTTGTATTCAAGGCTCGAAGGTGTCGTTAAGCAGCGAAACTCTGTAAATATGGTGTTTAATCATAAATTGTCTAAGCTTACTTTTACCATAAGGCAAGGGGTAGGAATTGACTTGACTCAATTGAATCTTATCGAAGTCCAGAATGTGGAAACAACAACTATAATGAATGTGCAAACAGGTGATTTAACTCCCGCTACTTCCAATCCTGTTACGATTACTCCTTATGGAGTTCGTGCAGCAACTGCCGATGAGACAGAATTAGTGAATATTTCTGCTATTATCGTTCCACAAACTTTTACGGCTGATCCTGCAAACAATAAACATCTTTTTAGGTTCCGGGTAGGAGCAACCGATTTCTTCTATACTCCCGCAAGCAATATTAATTTTGAGACCGGAAGAAGATATCAATATACAATCACTATAACTAATGCAGGTATTGAAGTAACTTCATCTATTCAAAATTGGTTGCCTGGAAGTGATACGGAAGGAGAAGGCGTAATCGATTAAATCTTTCCCGATTTGTAAATAGTAAACTAGAAAGTATAAGATGAAGGGAAAATATTTATTCCATATTTTACTCACTATACTTCTTCTGGTAAGTTGTATTGAGGATAGACCTGAGTTGAAAAACGAAGGTCTTACTCTTAATACGGAGATACAAGAACCTGAGATATTTAAAACACAATTTGTCGAACAAGATGCAATAGGTATTTATCTTGTCAGATATGTAGGAGGTTTTCCAGGTATTCTTGGTAATATTTTCGATGCAGAGATATCAAACAAAAGATATACTCTAAGCAGCAACTCTTTTTGGTATGCTGATGACGGGGATGAAATTTACTTCGATATGACTTCCGACCTGTACATTTATTATCCATATGATAAAGAAATGAGTCGTGCACCCGGAAAAAGAAATCTTACAGCCTATCCCTTTCAGGTAGAATCCGATCAATCAGTCTCTTTTGATCAAAATGACTTCCTGTGGAGCAGAGTTCAAGGATTAACGATATCAAACTACCGGGTTTCTGCATCTTTAAATCATTTAATGGGAATGATGGAAATAAATATCAGATTCGATAATGGTGATACAAATACAAATCCCGATCTGATAATTCATAATATTGAAACTTTAGCATCTATAAATTTAAGAAACGGAATTGCTATATCTGCCGGAAATACTCTGGCAGTAAATCCTTATATAAATCCGATAGTAACTCCCGGATATAATGTTACTTATAATGCAATTTTACCACCTCAGACAATAAATGCCGGAACACCTCTTATCACTTTATATTCTAATAATGATCGATTATTGTATATAACGGAAACAGATGTAGAAATAACAGCAGGTGCTTCACTTACTTTAAATTTAGCGATAACCTATCAACCTGTTACCAGAGAAAAGCATATACCTGTAATTACTTTAGAGAAAGAATAAAAATAAATTCATATGACAGATGAAACAGAAACAATATTTTACCTGGATGATGTCGTGTTTGATTAGTTGTATATGTTTGTTTCCGGCTTGTAAAGGAGATAATACATCATCAAACCCGGATGAATATATTTCATTATTTCCTAAGATCAGGTATAATCCGATACGTATAAATGATACTTTTTTCGAACCGGGAGATGAAATAGGAGTATTCGTAGTACCTTATCTGGAAGGAAATACTCAACCGGGAGATATCAGTGAATCTATCTATGCTGTAAATATACCTCATCTTTATACAAACGGTTCATGGCAACCACCGGTGGGTGAGCCTATTCGTTGGCCTTCCGGAGGGCGTTTTGTAGATATATTCTCTTATTACCCCTATGCAGAAGGATTTGGAGAAAGTAATCCGTTAGCTATACCTTTTACGGTAGAATCAGATCAAAGTACGGCAGAAAATTATAATAACAGTGATTTCCTTTGGGCAGAGGCTCTTTCCGTAGCACCTCAACGGACTCCTGTAGAACTTATTTTCGGACACAGGCTGAGTAAAGCAAGGATTAATATAAGGTCTGAAATTGATATTTCGGATGCTGACTTTGAATCGGCAGTTATTACTATATTAAATGCAAATACCAGCTGCCTGGTTGATCTTTCTACAGGAAATATAACAGCTGCATCTCCATCAGTGACAGGGAGCGTTATTACTTTTCCACATCCTACTCCCATTGCCGGATATCGTAAGACAGTAGAAGGAATAATTGTTCCACAAGTCATTTACCGGGGAGTGCCTTTTATAAGGATTGAATTTGTTGATGGCAGACGCTTTACCTATACTCCGGATGCGGATTTGGTTTTTGATTCCGGATACGAACGGAGCTTTAATATTGTGATAACCGCTCAGGGACTTGCAGTTACTGTTTTGGGAATTAATAATTGGTCAATAGCCTCTGAGATCAATGCGGAAATAAATGAACAGCTTCTTAAAGTCGTTGATTTAAGTACAATAGACTGGAATCAATCTAAGGTTCATTCTATTTATGACAATGGAATTTTTATAGCGGAAGTATGCAAAGAGTATCTTTTTAGTACGGCTACTGCCTCCCGTGTAGATTATCCGGCTATTGTTGTTTATACAGTGAACACGGAAGGAGAGGTAAATCGTAGTACGGGATATATCGCGCAAGCTCTGAATCGTAACCGTAATACTATCACGCAGGAATATGAGCCTAACACATCCAATGTGCATGGAGGAAACGTAACATGGGGAGCAAATAATTCATTGAGTACATTTATTGCCGGCACTTTGCCTTTAACTAATAAGATCGAGATAACAGGTTCCAGTGTAAATTTAGTACCGGAGAGTTATATTACTTCTCTTACTACGTCGCCACAATATGCAACAGATATTGATGGAAACAATTACTCAATAGTAAAAGTAAGTTCTCAATACTGGATGGCTGAAAACTTAAAAGCGGAGAATTACCGAAATGGAGATGCCGCCGAATACTATTATTACAATAATGAGCCGAATAATAAAGATATATATGGCGCCCTTTATCTATGGACTACAGTTGCCGATTCACGTGGAATATGCCCGCAAGGTTGGCATCCGACTGAAAACAATGAGTTTATTAGTATATATCAATATCTTACACCTAATGCAGGTGGTAAGATGAAAGCTAATGTTCTATGGAGTAACTTGAATAATGGCGATAATGTTTCCGGTTTTTCCGGCTTACCCGGAGGCAGAAGAACCAACAATGGAGTATATAATGAAATATTACAATATGGCCAATGGTGGACTTCCAGCGAAACAAGTACAACTAACGCTTACCGCCTTTATCTGGCTTCCGGAGATTGGGCCATGCATAATGAAACTTATGCCAAAACATATGCTCAGTCATTGAGGTGTTTGAGAGATTGAAAATCTCTGATTCGCATAATTCATATATAAACCTTATCTTTATACCGGTAAAATAAAACTATTAATGGAATTACGTACAGTAAATGTTATAAGGTATATTATTCCGTTGCGGGAGGGAGGTTCACTTCCTGCACTGGCCGAAGCTGATGACGAATTTAAGTATGTGCTTAAATTCCGCGGAGCCGGTCATGGGACCCGTGCTTTGATTGCCGATCTGATTGGAGGGGAAATAGCCCGCTTATTAAAACTACGTGTTCCTGAAATTGTTTTCTTAGAACTGGATGAGGCTTTTGGAAGATCAGAAGGTGATGAAGAAATACAGGATTTATTACAAGGCAGCCGTGGTATTAACCTGGGTATCCATTATCTTTCGGGAGCAGTTACTTATGATCCTGTAGTAAATACGGTTGACCCGGAAACGGCTTCTAAAATAGTGTGGTTGGATGCTTTTATAACTAACATAGATCGGACCGTAAAAAACACCAATATGCTGATTTGGCATAAAGAGTTGTGGCTGATAGATCATGGTGGCAGTATGTATTTTCAATATACATGGGAAAACCAGCAAAGCAAAGCACTTAATCCATTTCCAAAGATTTCAGACCATGTACTTTTGCCTTTAGCCGGTCATTTAGAGGAAGCCGATATAGAATGCAGATCCTTATTGGATGAAGCAAAAATAAAAGAAATTGTAGAACTTATTCCCAATGATTGGCTAAACTGGGAACCTACACAAACGCCGGAAGAAATGAAAACTGTCTATTATAACTATCTGATAGAGAGACTGGCTAATTCTCATGTATTTGTAAAAGAAGCAATCCATGCAAGAAAATCACTTATATGAATATGCAGTAATTCGTATTGTGCCTCGGATAGAGCGTGAGGAGTTTTTTAATGCAGGCCTTATCCTTTTTTCAAAAAAAGCCCGTTATATACGAATACAAACTTATCTGAATGAGAACAAGCTGAAACTCTATTCAACAGAATGTGATAAAGAAACACTTTTATCTCATCTGTCTTCCTGGGAGATAATTGCATTGGGAAAAAAGGAAGGAGGCTATATTGCTTCTTTAGAGATAGCGGAACGCTTTCGTTGGTTAACAGCTTTGAGAAGCACTTGCCTGCAAACATCCCGCCCTCATTCAGGTTTTTCTAATAATCTTGATCAGACGTTCGAAACACTTTTTGAAGAGTTGGTACTATAACATTATTTTTTATCCTTCTGCTATAACATCTTCTTTTTCCGGTCCCCACGGCTCCGGAGTGGTTGTTTTATCAAAGATGTTAAAATAGTTAATTCCCTCCTTATCCAGAAATTTCATAAATCCTTCTATACGTTCTATAAAGTAGTCATAGCTTTTCTGCTCAGGAGCACTCCATGCATTCTCGGCAATGCCCGGTAGGCGTGGGAATATCATAAAGTCAAGACGCTGTTTATCCTTTACACGCTCTGTCCACAGATTAGCCTGCATTCCGAGTATTTGTTGCGGATGGTCTTTTATCAGTGAAGAAATGCTATCGGTAAAGTTATATACTCTTTTCAAAGTATTGTAATTGTCTCCCCAGCGACGTCCTATTTTGTGCGTATCATCCTGTACAAAGTCAAAATAACACGGGATGCGTGGACAAAGGATTACTTCAAATCCTAAATCCAATATTTGTGTTAAAACTTCCGGTTTATCGTGGCGCCACCACATAATACTTGTTTTTTCAGGTGATACTCTGGTGTTGATTATTTCATCCCATCCCAACATCTTTTTCCCTTTTTCATGGATGATATCACTTACACGTCTCACAAAGTAATGTTCCAATCCTTGCTCATTTTCCAAATTATTATCTTTGATGAATTTCCGGATAACCGGGTCTGTAAACCATGACTGATTACCATAGTGCACTTCATCACCTCCAATGTGAATGTAAGGGGCGGGGAATAAAGAGACGATCTCATCCATTACCTTATCAATAAACTCATAAGTCGATTCTTTGGCCGGATGAAAAGTAAACCCGTTCCATTTTCCTTCTCCTCCCCCTGAAAGAAAAGGGTATGCACGTGAAGCCGCTGTGGCATGTCCCGGCATATCTATTTCGGGTATTACCATAATATTACGCTCGGCAGCATAAGCTACAATTTCTTTTATATCCTCTTGTGTATAAAATGCAATCGGAGCTTCCTGATCACTCCAGCATCCTTTACCACCAATGGTTGTGAGTAAAGGATATGATTTTATCTCAATTCTCCATCCCGGTTCGTCAGTCAAGTGCCAGTGAAAACGGTTTAGTTTGAGCCTGGCCATTATATCGAGATACTGTTTAACAACTTCTTTTCCAAAGAAGTGTCTTGACTCGTCAAGCATAAAGCCTCTCCATGAGTATTGGGGCTTATCCGTAATTCTCATACACGGGAATTTCTGCAATTCTTCATGTACCACAATGGATTGTAGTAAGCTCTGAATACCATAAAAGGCACCTGCTTTATCGCTTGCTCTGCATATTACTCCGTTTTCGAGAATATCCAGTTTATAGCATTCTTCTTCAAATCCATCCTCATAGTAGAGATTAATAGCCCTGTCTGACAGGATTGGATTATAGTTGACCGGAAAATCTTTACCGGTATCTTTATTTAACTCTTTTTGCAGGAATAATGCCTGACCCCTTAATTTTTCATCATTATAGGTTATTTCCGCTATTTCGCTGATGGGCAATCCTCCTTTTCCCATACTGATATTATGAGGCAGAGGCAGGATTCCGTTTGGATTAATAGGTTCCTTCTGGCAAGAAGCTGTGAATAAAACAGATATTGTTATAGTTATCAATATAAAGTAGAAAAAAAGCTTTCTATGTAACGTATCCTCTGCCATGATATTAGATTTTATTTAAAAGAGTAAATTGTTTATCTGTACACTGCATATAATAAAACCACAAGGTTTTTATTTTAAATTCCTGTAACGTACAAGTGCTTCCAAAAAGTAATAATCTGCATATACAAGTGGCTTGTCTATCTCATTCTGGTGAGGTATGCTGCCTACACTATGTTTAAGCAAAAAATTAGCATTTTCTCCTACTTTAGCTCTGTATTCCGGAGATGCAAGCTGATGAAGCATTTTGACAGCATCATCGGTATATGTTTTATTGTTAGTCAATTGTCCTAATTCAAACAAAGCTGAACAAACAATTGCAGCTGCAGAAACATCTTTATGTTTTTCTCTGTAGGTAGCAGCATAAGAATGTTCTTCAGGATTGTAGCCTTCCTGTCCGACATTGAAATCCCATAAAGGAATCATATCTTCCGGAAGATTATTCATATAAAAATCGGTTGTTTTCTTTGCTATATCCAGATATTCGGTAATTCCTGTTTCGCGATACATCATCGTATATCCGTATATAATCCATGCCTGTCCGCGAGACCATGTAGAATTATCGCTATATCCCTGGCATGTAGCCTGGTCTTTTACTTGTCCGGTTATTGTGTCATAGTCTACTACATGGTAAGAACTGAAATCTTCTCTGAGGTGATTTCTGATTGTAGAGTTTGCATGTTTAACTGCTATATCATGGAATCTGGGATTGCCTGACATGCGACTTCCAACAGTCAGTAGTTCGAGGTTCATCATATTATCAGCAATGACGGGGTAAAACCACTCTATTGTATCATTCCATGCTTTCCGGTAGTTCCAGGATTTGATAGTTTGTGTTTTCTCACTGAACCGGGTAGATAAGGATACTGCACTTTCAATAATAATATCTTTATATTCTTCTTTGGGCGCAAGTCTGTTTGCATTTCCATAACTGCAATAAATCATAAATCCTAAGTCGTGGTGACCGGTAAAAGTTCTGAGAGGTTTTAAAGTATGCGTCCATTTTTCTGCCTCTTTCTTCCACAATGTATCTCCGGTTAACTCATATAGGTACCATAAACTTCCGGGGAAGAAGCCAGGTGTCCAGTCATACATACTTGTGACAACAAGTTTACCATTGTTATCCATCGTACGGGGATAATTCCTGCCTGTAGGTTCTCCTACATTCTCAAGCATTAGTTTGGTTTGCTCTACTGCAAAGTCAATATTTTCGTTAATAAATATCTCTTTTTCATTGTTGCATGACAAGAAAGAGACTAACAATATATTGAGAGTAAGGTATTTGCTTATTTTTTTTTTATATTTCATGTTAAGAAACTTATTAAATACTAGTTACTACTATTCTCTTGGTTGAGTAATAGAAAGTGTGAAATATCTTTAATAACTAACAGCTCAAAATAAAACTCTAAAATATGATATTTATCGAAATGACTTGTTATTATACGCAAAAATCATTAAATTTTATAACACTTCCAAACTTTTTGTTAATAAAAGTGGTGGTGAAGTTTGAATTTAAAATAACCATAACTTCATCGACTCTTAATAATAGAAAAATTATAGTGAAGCTTGTTCTATAAACTTTCCTTTTTTGAAAAAGAATAATTCAGGATATTTTGTAATAACGTTTTGTTGATAAAAGAAAAAAACTCCCAGACATTCCAATAAAGGAAAGGAGGGAGTTTTCACGAACTAGAGAGAATTAATTATTGTTACTGTTTCAATATCCACATCAGATCATTTATATCATCGTTGCCTTCGAACTGACGGTCGAGTGCTTCTTTAAGATTCTCGCGGTTGTATGAATACTCATTATTAGAATACATGTAACGAACAGGTATTTTATCCCGCCCGGTTGAGTTCAGGCTGGTATTCGGGTCGATTGGTAATACGGGATAACCGGTTCTTCGATAATCATAGTATGCTTCGTAAGGGTATTGAAAGAATGATGCTATATATTTTTGTGTAATAATCTTATTGAGATCGTATTCAAAATTACCAGTTAATTGTATATTTTCACCGTTAAGATAATCGTTAATATAAATATCATTCATTATTCTTTCATGAGCAAATTTCTCAGGAGTATTATCTCTTACAAAAGTCATATTTGCTTTTATTCCTTCTTTATAATAAGTATCTGCGTTTCCAGAAATCCATTTACGCAGACATGCTTCTGCCAGGATTAATTGTTGTTCGCCATATCCGATTCGTATTACAGGTTCTCCTTTTGCATTTTCTTTGGAGGTATATCTTAGGTTTAATAAACTACCCGTTCCGTCACCGTTTGCGCTGGATACTTCTCCAAAACTTGCTGCCGGGTTTACACCCATATATGCCTCATACTGATCACCGCTAAGCCCTTCTTTGATCTTGGCAGGTGCGGGCTCGGCATAGTGAAATAACCGGTAATCATTATATTTGATAAGGCTGTCAACTATTACAGATGAATGAATGGCATACTTCGGCTGATTGGAAGTCAGGTCATTGAACGGATATTGCATGCCTGCTTTATCTTCATAAGTAAGCTGAAAGTTGTCGGCATTTGATTGCATTAACATACCTTTGCTCACAATATCAGCAAAACGTGTTTTGATATTTAGATCACTTTCGTTTTCTTTTTTAGACAGGTTTATTAATACTTTCAACTGGAAAGCAGTTACCACTTTAAGCCAGCTTTCGCGTTTACCTTTATATATAGGATCTCCTTCAAATATTGCTCCGTTAGATATCTCGTTTGCATCGGAGAAGCATTTATATGCTTTTTCCAAATCTTCCAATACATATAGCATTACTTGTTTCTGGGTGTCATATTTGGGTTTTACATTTCCCTTTTCTCCCTGACCGGCATCGCTATAAGGAATATCTCCCAGATCTAAGGAGGCATAGTAAAGCATATATGCCCTGGTAAATGCAGCTAAACCTTCATATGCGGTTCTCGTCTCTTTAAGAGATTTTGCTATCATTTCTTCGCAGTTTATCAAAACCAGATGATTATCGAAGTCTTTTTTTCCTAACAAGTTATATTGTTCGTTGTTTACACCTTCGTGCCACACAATTTGTTTGGCAAGAAGTACGTCGTATACAAAGTTTTTGTTTCCGCCTTTTTTCACCATTTTCAGGATAAGTTCGGTAGCCAGCATAGATGAAGGAACCGTACTGGCCTCATCGGGGTCTGTATTTACATCGTCGAATTCACTACATCCGGCACTAATTAATACGGCCAGAAGGATGATTATAAATTTATTATATAGTTTCATGATTCCTTATTTTAAAAGTCAAACTTAATATTCATACCTACATAGCGCATTGATGGAGGATTCAGGGTTTCTGAATGATCTTCATAAATTCCGTCAGGGTCTGAGTATTTAAACTCTTTTGTCCATAAGAACAGGTTTTGTCCGACAAGTGATATGTGTGCAGAGTTCAAACCGATCTTCTTAATTACATGGGCAGGTATTTTATAACCTATTGCCAATTCTCTGAGTTTAAAGAATGTAAGATCCTGAATATTCTGGCTTCTGGGGCTTCCGTTCCATGGATGATATCTTTTCATATAAGCTTCGTAGGAAACCGGGTCATCATTAGGGGCAAACACACGTGTATCTTCCAGGATATTGCCGTAAGTGTCATATCTGACTGAACCGGAAACAACTTTTACTCCCTGGCCTACGTAAGTCAGATTTCCATTAACTACTTCATCATATCTCCATTTTGTATCACTGTTAATATGGGTTCCGGAATTCCACATGGCTTGTTCCAGACGGTTGTAGGCTTTTCCTCCTACACGTCCGTCGAATGAGATATCGAATGTGAAATTTTTATAGCGTAAATGATTGGTGAATCCCCATACCCAACTTGAACGTGCATATCCTATCTTTGATTGATAATTGCTAAGTACCGGTAGTCCTCCGCTATGTATAATGTTTCCGTCGGGATCTCTTTCCCAATCTGTTACACCAAGCCAGTCCCAGCGTTCTCCCGGTTTCACCCAAGGTTTATCCGTAGAATAGGTAGGGTCTATTTTGTGATAAGAATAACGGTCTCTGGACCAGTTGAAAGTTGATATCCAATCAAATTCTTTTGTTTTGAATACATCTCCGCCAACTGTTATTTCCCAGCCTTTCTTTATTCTTTCCTCACCATAATTGATCAGTGATTTTTCAAAACCGGATGCTTTGCTTATTATCCCCTCGTGCTGGATATCATAAAACAGTTTGTTGTAAAAGGCTAAGTCAAATCTGAGTCGGTTATTCAGGAAATTAACTCCGGTCCCCACTTCGAAAGCTTTGGATTGTTGAGGACGCAGCGTTTCATCACGCATCATTAACGGGTAGGCAGCAGAAGACATTCCGTCCCATGCATTATGGGTGACATTATATACTTTATTGATTTTATACTCTTTAGCTGCCTCTTTGGTAATTGTCCATGAACCTCTTAATTTCCAGAAACTCAACCATTCCGGTAAAGAGAATAACTCAGTTAGAATGGCACTTCCCGAAATGGAAGGATAGAAATAAGAACGTTCTGATTTGTCGAGTGTTGAAACCCAGTCATTACGTCCTGTTGCTTCCAGGAAAATAGCACTTCTCCAGGATACTTCTATTTTTCCGTAAATACTGTTGGTTTGTTTCTTTTTAACCGAACTCTCAGAGTAAGGTGCATCAACGGAAGACTTAAGTGAATAGAAGCCGGGCACGGTAAGCCCATTTCTTGTATAAGACAGCTGTTTGTTCTCTTCTTTGAAAGTAATACCACCTCCAAGTAATCCGCCGACATTAAAATCGCCTACTTTTTTATCTGCGAGTAACAAGAAATCTCCTGTTGCACTGTAAGCACGGTCATTTCCTATCCTGTAGCCACCGGTAAAACTATTACGTACACTAAGCGGGGTTTTGTCTTCTACTCTCTTGGAATAAAAATCAGAGCCGGCTCTTGCCGTAGCTTTTAGCCAGTCGGTTATTTCATAGTTAACATTAAACTGTGCATTTGCACGGTTATTGCTTAGTGCAGAAGTAATTTCGTTTGCAATAAAATAAGGATTGTTATAATCAGCATCATAATGCCAGTTCTGTTCTACATTTTCCTTATCTTTTATCCAGTAATTTTTAAAATCCCTGACATCAAATTCCGTACCTGTCCACACAATCATGTTATACATGTATCCCAGTCCGCTGTATCCGCTTCCGCGGGTTTGTGGAGAATACTCTACATTATATGTCATAGATGCATCCATAGAAAACTTTCCAACTTTCATATCTCCTGCCACGGAGTAAGTGAATTTGTTTAATTTATTGCCCGGGAATTGCCCTTTATTATAAAGGTGTGTTAAAGAAGTTCTTACACTTCCGTCTTTTCCTTTATAGGTTACGTTTATATTATTGTTGGTAACAAAGGAAGTTTCAAGGAAATTTTCAAAGTTATCTTTTCCTTTTGATACAAGCGGCATCTCTCTCCATTCGTAAGTATAAGGGTCATATTGAACGGCTGTTCTTCCTATGTCTAATTTATCTCCCCAGATAAACTCACTCTTTTCCTGTAAGTATTTACCTCCCGACCCACTACTGTAAGCAGATTGTACTTCCGGTTGGGCCAGATATCCCATATTAAACATGGTATTACTGTTTACACTGATATTTAATCCTTCTTTCTGACCTCTTTTTGTCGTAATCATTAAGGCTCCGGCTGCTCCTTTAGAACCATATAGTGCAGAAGCTGTAGCTCCTTTCAGTACACTGATTGATTCGATATCATCTGCGGCAATATCACTGAGTGTCGTATTTTCAAAAGGTATCCCGTCGATTACAAGCAAAGGTGTTTCACCACGAAGCAGTACGACCGGAGCAGTATTAAAATCAGTTTTGTTGAGTACGGTAACACCGGCAATCTTACCGGTAAGCGAAGTTGCCATGTCGGTACCCTTTACAGTGGTAAGTTCATCGCCACCTACCTTCTGTACGGAGTAGCCCAATGCTTTTTCAGACTTCTTGATACCTAATGCGGTAACGACTACCTCATCGAGATTTTTTGCATCTTCTCTCAAAGATACATTAAAAAAAGATTTGTTACCGACCGGTATTTCCTGAGATAAATAGCCGATAAAACTGATTTGGATTACATCACTATCATTTGCTTCGAGCGAGAATTGTCCGTCTATATCCGTAATAGTTCCGTTTGTAGTGCCTTTTATTAATACATTAGCCCCAATAATAGCTTCTCCTTTCTCGTCAGTGACTTTTCCTTTTATCAGCCTGCCGAATTGTTGAGCGTTAGGCAGATTACTGGCAATGATTTCTTTGGTAGAAAGGATTATATTTTTATCAATAACAGAATAAGTAATATCTGTACCTTCGAATAATTTATCAAGCAGTTCGAATACATTTTTCTGTCTGATATTGATGGATACTTTACGGTCAACGTCTACTTGATTATTATTATAGAAGAACTTGAATAGTGTCTGTTTTTCAACGTTTTCAAGTACATTCTGTACAGTTTGGTTTTTCATGGATAATGAAAATAGTGTCGATTGTCCGTAACTGTTTACTGCATGGATCACTCCAAAAGCAAGAAATAACATAATGGTTGATATCTTCATACGTAAAGGAGTTTTTCTTAGGATAATATATAGTATATTTATTATCCTAAAATGTTGGATATTAACATTATTAGTCATAGATTTGTATGGTTTAATTTCAAAAAAATGGTTAACAAAAGCTTGTCGCCAAACAAGCAAACTTTTTCATACGGGAGAATACGCCAATATTTTCTCGTATGTTTTTTGTTTAAGGTGGATAATAAGATATTATCATAGTTTTGATATTTAAGATTAAACAATTAGAATTATTCAGATTAACAATTTTATTATTGGCTGTATAGCCTTTAATACAGTTCTATTTTAGTCTTTTCTTTTATTCCGGTTTCATCTTCTTTTGCATCTATAATCCGGTATTTTATTCCTGATGAAACTCGTAAGTGCTCTAGTATTTTTATTAACTGTTGGCCATCAAAGGTCCCTGTAAAGTAGTTGTTTTTTAATTTTTCATCTAATATTATAAATTCAGTATCAAACCGTTTTCCCAATATTTTTAGCGTCTCTTCCAAAGAGGTTCTCCGTAAAACCACTCTCATATCTTTCCATGCCGTAGCTACGATAGCAGGGACTTCAGTACTTTCTGTTTGTTTGGTTTCAATATTATATGCAATTTTATGGCCGGGTTTGACAATGATTGTATTTTCCTTATTGTTAGTATCTATATATTTCAGTTCAACTTTTCCGGATACCAACGTTGTAGTAATGTCATAACCTTGCGGATAAGCTTCGATATTAAATTCCGTACCCAATACTTCGATTTTGAAATCTTTATTTGTTTCTACTACAAACTTTTTCTTTTTATTCTCTTTTACCTCAAAATAAGCTTCTCCCTCTAAATATACATTTCGTATGTCGCCGTTGAATGTTGAGGGGTATTTTAAATAAGAAGAAGTATTTATCCATACTTTCGTATCATCCGGTAGGGTTGTAGAAGCTACCATACCGGGATTGGTTCTTAGCTCAATAAACTCTACAGGTTCTTCTTTCAACAATAAATATAGGGTGAATAAAAATAAAGGTAGAAAGAGAAGAGCTGCAACGCGGCGCAACCGATTGAGGAAAATAGATCTGCGTCGTATATTTATCTTTTCATTAACTTTATCATAAGCCCGGGAAACATCCACTGCCTGCATTTTGTGCAAGGTCTCAGTTGAATAATATATATGGTAAACCTCTTCTGCTATTTTTCTGTTTTCCTCAGAGCTTTCCAACCATTCTTCTACAGCTTCTATCTCTTTAGAAGATATACCACCGGAAAAATATTTTAAGAGTGCCGTTTCGTTCATAATTTATTTGCTCATTTATATGTATGACTAATGAGAAAAGAAGTATCCTAAACGAAAAGCGGGTTTTTTTAGAAAAAAAGTTAAAAATGGCATATTATTTCGTAAGTTTGTAAAACGAACCCATATAGTCATATACAGAAAACCTTGATGGATTTAACCCAAATTAATGATGAAAAACTGTTTATCTCTTTACAACAAGGAGATAAGAAAGTATTCAATGTGTTGTTTACCAGATACTATCCAGCTTTATGTGCGTATGCCGGCCAATTTGTTAGTTTTGAGGATGCCCAGGAGATCGTTCAGGATGTAATGGTATGGTTTTGGGAAAACCGGAAAGTGCAAATTATTGAAGTTTCTTTAAAAGCCTACCTGTTTAAAATGGTAAAGAACAAGTGTATAACACTGATAAACAGGAATGACTTAAAACAACGTGTCATAGCTTCTATCCATGAGAAGATGAACCATTTGTATGAAGACCCTGACTTTTATGTTGTAGAAGAGCTAACTCAGAAAATAGATATTGCCCTGAGTAATTTGCCTGATACTTATCGGCAAGCTTTTGAATTGAATCGGTTTCATGATATGACGTATAAAGAAATAGCTGATAAGTTGAATATTTCTCCTAAAACGGTGGACTACCGTATTGGTCAGGCATTGAAAATGCTCCGAAATGAGTTAAAAGATTACTTCTGGATTTTTCTTCTTCTTTTTGGGAAATGAAAAATAGGGATTTGATCCTGTTTTTTTTAGTTCTATTGTATCTATTACTCTTAACTAGTTATAGTTTAAGTGTCTCATTTTTTCTTTAATTGGGCAAGTTTGGCCTTTTTTCTCTTTCCTGTTTTTAGGAGTTAATTCCGGTTCGTAATACCTTAATTTTATTATTTGAGGAGTGTTTTTTCTTTTTTTACTGTAAAAAGGGCATATGCTTTAATAATATCAAATATTTAGTTTTAATCCAATTTACTCGACTTTTTGTCTTTTTTAAGCGTGTTTTTCGTTCGTTTTGATTTATTTAATTGCTTGATTGCATTATTTTGGATATTTCATTCCCTTTATAGCTCTCATAAAATGTTCTTTTCATAATCTTATAGGAGAATAAACAAGTGATTTCTCATCAAATATCCAGTTTTTGAATGATCGTTTTTATGGAATACAGCGTTTCATGTCTTCTAAGGCTTATTGATGTGTACTTCTACCTGAATATAGGTATACTACTACCTGAGATTATCCCCTTCTACCCCCTGTCTTAGGGTCAACACTCAGGTAGTAGTATACCCTATATTCAGATAGAACTACCCCTTGTTTCAGGTAGTGGTATAGGGTTGTTTCAGGTAGAAGTACCCTCTCTTTCAGGTAGTAGTTGCTAAAGATTTAAACAGTAACCGGATATAAAAAAGATAAAAGAGATTTTTTTTTATCAAGGAGTAATGTATATATTTATATTCTTACTGATGAGACTGGGTGTAAGAAATAATAGATTAATATGTCTTATGAGAATTAAAATAGGCTAAATATCTCTTATAAAATCGTCCAAAGATTCTTCTTTTGTTAGTTTGATTTTCTTTTTAAGATGATATCTGTTGCTGATTACACTTTTGGGATCAATGGAAAGCATTTCTGCTATTTGCTTATTCCGCATTCCGATTCTTATATAAGCACACAGCCTGAGATCGTTCTCTGTCAGGTCAGGGCAATGGGCTTTTAAGTTTTTGAAAAAGTCAGGATGTACTTTTTCAAAGTGTATTTTAGACTTTTCCCATTCATTTTCTTTCCATAAGTTTGAAGAAACAAAAGTCTCCATCTTCTTCCATGCTTTTTCTGATATTTCTTTTGTTAAGTAATAAGGTTTAAAAGCGTCCAGCATTTGTTTCAGCACTTTATTTTTTTCTGATATCAGCAATTGGGTTGTTGCTATTTCACGCTCTTTTTCTTCCATTTGCTTTTCCAGCTTTAATTTCTCCAGTTTGTTACTTACTTCTTCGTTTTCTAACTTTTGGTTTAGCTGTTTTATTTTCAGTTCTCTTAATTGTTTTTTTCGATTGATATAGAAAAGAATAAAAACTATGATGAGCAACACAAATACAAGCATTACAATAATCAAGATTGCCCGTGTACGTTCTATCTCAGACTTTTGTTGGGCTATCTGCAATTGCTGCCGGTAATTCATTAATTCTGTATGGTTTTTGATACGTTGTATTTCATTTGACTTCTCCTGGATAGCCAATGAATCATTTAAAATAATTGACTGATGCAGATACTTATATGCAAGTTCTTTATTGCCGTATTCATCGTATATTTGCGATAGAAAGTAATTTGCTTTACTTTCATATCCTAGCATGTTAAACTGCTGGATATATGGGAATGATTGCTCCAGGAATTTTATAGCTTCCTTATAGTCTTTTCTATAAAAAAGTAGTCTTCCCAAACTATAATAAAGATCAGCTTTCCTGAGTCCTGACGGACTTGAATATACTTTAATTAAGTTATTTGCTTCTGACAAATGATGTAATGCTTTATCATATTCATTAACTAATGCATAATTGTTACCGGATAAAATATTAAGAAACAGAATAGAAGATGTATCTTTTTTCGCTATGGCAAAGTCAAGGTCATTTCGCAGGTCAGCCATTATTTCCCGGCATTTTCCCATTCGTATATAAATGCTGTAAGAATTGGAACGTACAAAATAAGCTGTAGTTTCATATCCGGATTGTTTAAATATTCTTTCTGACTTCTTAATATACTCAATCGCATTTTCATATTCGCCCAAAGATGTCCATAACATAGCTGTATAATTGTAGATTAATGCGGTAAATGGAGCATCATTTTTATGATTTAATAGGTCTGATGCAACGATAAAATAGCGATAAGCATCTGTAAATGATTTACGTGAATCAACATATATTGCACCTTTTATGGCTAATAACTTGGCATAATCTTTTGGATGCTTTTCTTTGGATAAGATCATTAATGAACTATCCAATAAGTTTAATGCTTTTTCATAATTCGGTGAAAGAGCACAATATTCAATAAGAGCATGTATATATTGTACACGAGCCTGATTGACGGGATTGTTTTTGACGCAATCAAGTTGATACAGTTTCCTTATAGTTTCAATATCATTATCATTGAAACTATAATCGCTATTCGTGAAATAACGGTAATGAATATCTGAATATATAGAGTCATAATAAACATCAAAACCGGATGAAAAGGCGGGATGGATATTTAATATGAAAAATAATAGTGTGCAATGTATAAATATTTGTTTTATTATCATAGTAGCTGCTCATTGTAAGTATAACTGCAAAGATAAGTATCTAAATGAAGTCTTTTATCATATCAATCTATATTTTTTCTATATTCTTTCTTCCATCTTCTTTTGGTGTTTTCTTATTTTTGTGGTATTCTTAAATATTAGGCTAAAACGAATCTAACTAAATCAAAATGCCTCCTATATATTAATTTTATGAATTTAATCACATGAAGAAAAGTTACTTGGTTTTTTATTTGTTGCTAGTATGTAGTTTGTTCTTCGGCAATGAAGTTTATGCTTTTCAAGCTAAATATTCAATGCGGAATGGAACAGGTACATTAAGAATTGATCGCGCCAGTTTGCCACAGGATAGAGAAGGATTCTCTGCAGATGCGGTAGAACTTACTACTTCTACTGGAGAAAAGATTCCTTTTGTGGGTAATATTAATT